>Ga0315909_10000059_pt1 | contig 141009 bp, 150 predicted proteins | sample LakEriMetagenome_11_FD_203527 | JGI IMG/M metagenome (GOLD analysis project Ga0315909, IMG submission 203527) | Freshwater fungal communities from buoy surface, Lake Erie, Ohio, United States - Buoy 2 MA125 | ecosystem: Environmental > Aquatic > Freshwater > Lake | place: USA: Lake Erie, Ohio... | reverse complement strand
GCGCTGCGTTGCCAATGTGGCGTAGGTCGAAATTGAGCCCGACCTCTTCGAAATTGCCATCCTTCGACTCCTGCGCGCGCAGGCCCGCTGGTGCCAACAGACAGACAGCCATGAGCCCGACACGGAACTGCCAGACCCGGCGACGACAAGTATTAGCCACAGCCATATCCGGGGCGACTACAACATTTCCGGGATGAACCCAAGCTTTCTTGCCTAATTGATACCCGTCCATCCTACTTGCGCCCCACAATGATACGACGTACGCCGCCAAGGTAAATACGTATGGTTTCCGACTTCTTGGCACGTGTCCCCGCAGAATCTGCGGCAAGCTCACCGACATTTCCGGAACCGGCTGCCACAGCGTTCGGGCTGCAAATCGGTCGCTTGCGGCGTGCCTGGGCCGGCTGCATCAGAGCAATCTCGCTCGGTGCCAGGTTGACCAGAACGAGTGCTCCGCTTCTGACAGCACGACCCAGCAGCTTCCGGCCCACCGCAGCTCGTTTAAAAACCAGACTGCGTCCATCTTGTTCCTCAACGATCGGATAGCCGCTCTCGCCACCATATCAGGCATCAGCTTTGGCAATATCGGCGAAACCGCCAACTGCGTCGGGGACAGGTCTTGCGACGGTAATGAACTCCGTACTGAGATAGCGTCAACAGCTTGCGGCATAGCGCATTGTCGCAACCTTACCATCGGTGGTCCGCGCTTCGGTAAGCCCTGGCCAGCCGTTGCCGCGATAGCGGAAACTGGCCAGCTTTCGCCCGGCGAGGCCCATCTCAGTCAGGAACCGTCCGGTCCCGGCAAAGTTCGGAATGCCGCCGCAAAGGAACGACAGGCGATAGGGAAAGGTCTGCGCCACACGGTCATCCCGCTCAGCCAGGGCGTTCAGCGCCGAGACATCGCACGGCTTGCCAATGAACAGATAACGTTCGCCGCTGCCAAGCAGTTCCCCAAACCGGTCAAGCGGGCTCGACGGCGCATAGCGCGATCCGGCCGCTACCAACACGCTGGCCCGATCGTGCGAGATCACGGTGACATTGCGCGTTGGCCTGTCAGGGTCGCCGGCCACATGAACGATGCCATCAACCAGCCCGGTTTCGAGCGCGGTCACGGCCAGCGCCGTCAAAACACCGCCGGACGATCCACGGAAACGGATTTCGGGATCGGTCGCGTGCCCGGTCTGACATTTGGTGATCGGCCCCCACGACACGTCCGCACCTTCTGGCCAGGTTGGCAGCCGGCTCCCTGGGCAAGCCGCTGCAACCAGGGACTCGGTCTCAGCCGGAAAACACACATCCACCGGCGGACGCAGAAATCCGGGGGCCTGCTCCTCAAGCGCAAAAGCACCGTCAGACAATCCGGCGCAGAGCCCGCAGCCGCTGCAGAGCTCGCCCTGGCTGACGCGCCGGAGAGCCGGAGACTGGATCACCGGCTCGCTCTCACCGCAATCAGCATGCGGCGCAACGCCGCGCGGTATATCGCGGTGCGTTCGGTAGCCACGGCGCGCGCTGCGTCAACTTTGACCTGCAGCAGGGCGCGCTGGTCAATCAGGCCGGTAATAGCCGCAACCACCCCTGCTGTATCGAGCCCGCGGACTGGAACCTCGACGTCATAGCCGATCCCCCCAAACAGGCCGGCAAATTTGCGGCTGTAGGCAACCGGTGCGACTGGCACCCCGCTGGACAGCGCCGCAACGCAGGCATGCATCCGCGCTGCGACAACAAAATCAAGGCTGCTGACGAAGGATTTCGCGGCGAAGGCATCCTCGAAATCGGGAACGCGCTGGGCATCGGGGGTGGCGCTTACGATCGCATCGGCGGCCCAGCCATCGTCATCAGATGAATCGGCATTTCCTGCGACATGGGTGAACACGTAGACATCATTACCCGGATCCGCCGCCAACTGCGCAACCAGCTGCTGCATCGCGGTGAAATAGTCATAGCTCAGACCGAAGCGATTTGTTCCTCGCCGCGCCTGGTCGGCCAGCAGGCCAGAGACATTGATCCCGATGCGGACGCGCGGACCATTGCGCTCGGCCGAGCGGTTGGCAAAGGGCAGTTCGAAAGCGACATCGACCCCCTGCACCACCCGCGCCGCCGGGGCGATGGCCTGGACCAGCTCAAGGCTTGGGCGATCGCGCGTGACCACCTGATCGGCCCGCGCTAGCACCGCTGCCGCCAGTTGCCGGGCCACGCCATTGGCGAACGGCCCGACCGTCTGCGGCGCCAGCAGCAGCGGGGTGCCGCGGGCAATCAGAATGGCCTTGGTCAGCCACATGAAAGCAAAGCGCTTGAAGCCGTAGATGTCTGCGAAGCTGTCCCCAGCGCCAATATCGACCACGCAGTCGAGTTCACCGGCCAGCCGCCAATAGGCGCCCGATGTGAGCAGCGTTTTGCGCCGCACCGGGAAGAACGCGATGTCGCTGCGCCGCGGGGCGCCGCGGCTGCTATCATCCATCCCGATCACGACCTGTTCTACCGCCAGGCCGATAGCTCCGGCCTCCTCGGTTAGGATCGCAATACTGGCAGCGGTAAGCGCATCGACTCCCAGGTTGCCAGAGGCAAGTGAATGCCACAGCAACCCGACACGCAACGGATCCGATGGCACCCTATTTGACGGCGGCAGGTGTCGCCTGCTTGGTGGCATCAATCGGCGCAACCGGCGGTGCCTTGACCTGGAACTGCGGATTGACCTGTACCTTGCGGCGGCCCTCGGCGATGATCTTGCCAAGAGAATTGTTAACCATTTCAGCACTGCGCTTGCGCAGCAATATCGTGCGGGCAGCAACGCGCGCCTGATCACCGGTGATCGGTTCGGAGCGGCTCGACACGATCCGACCGATCTCCGCTGCCTGACCCGAAGGCATAACGAAGATATCGTTGCCTTCGGTCGCCACTAGCTGCTGCGCAAATTCAGGATCCAACGACACTGTATCGATGTTGGTCACAGTGCGACGAAACATCACCTTGTTGGCATTAAGGATCGCCTCGGCGGCTTCCATCGTCTTGACTTTGGCAATCTCTTCAAGAACCTTGGGAGGCAAGTTGGGCACGAAAAACTGATCCACCGCCAGCAAGCGGCGATCGGTCACGCTGGTCGGGAAGCTGCGCAGGAATTCGTCGATCTCATCCTCTGATACCTTGGGAACCCCCTCGGTAACCTTGCGCGCCAGCAGCTGTGCCAAGGCGGTTTCTTCCGCCTGCGTCTTCATGATCGCCGCCAGTGGAGTGGAATCAAGATCCTGCTTCCGTGCTTCGGCGGCCAGAAGCTTGCGTGCAATGATGCGCTCCAGCGCCTGGGCCTGGGAAGCAGCATCATCACCGGCTTCGGCACCCATCTCGGCCTTAAGATCGGCCATGGTGACTTCCTGCCCGTCCACAGTTGCCACAACCTGGCCGGAGGGGGCCTCGCCCTTTCCTCCGCAAGAAGCCAGCAAAAGTGCACTAAAAAACAGCGTTTTATGAAACATTTTCATGGAGAAACACCCACTGACAGAAAAGGAGATTACGTGTTCCTCGCAGGTAGCACCCAGTCATGTCAATTTCGTAAAGATATTTGTGTAGGTATGGATCATCTTCTAGCCGTGCACAGTTAAGGCTGCATCTAAGCGTTTGATGAGAGTGAGCCCGAAAGTCGATTATGACTGAAAACAGAGAGAATGCGCAGCGGCCGTTGATCTGCCTATCGGCGGCGGGCGGTGGCCATTTTCGACAACTGCTCGATATCGAGCCGTTGTGGTCGCAATACCCGCATTTCATCGTGACCGAGAACACCGTGCTAACCCGGGCACTTTCGGACCGGGAAGACATTGAAAACGTTCCGCACTTCGCCTTAGGTCAGATGCGCATCGGCAAGGGCTTGGCAATGGTGCGGGCGGCATGTTCGAGTTGTCTGACATCGTTTGGTATCATATGGCGTCGTCGGCCCGATATAGTGATAACTACCGGGTCTGGATCGCAATTCTTTATCTTGCTCTGGGCCCGTCTGTTCGGCGCCAAGATTGTGCTCCTGGACAGCTTTGCTCGGTTTTATGCGCCCAGCAAATTCGCACGGCTGGCGGGACCACTGGCCCATCTCAGGATTGCCCAATCAACTGAATCGTCTCGGAATTGGCCTGGCAGCAAGACTTTCGACCCGTTGGAGATCGAACCATCAACGCCACAAAACAAAGAGCGTCTGCTTTTCGCGACCGTGGGCGCGACCCTGCCGTACCCTCGACTTGAGAATGCGATTGTCGAACTCAAGCGGGCAGGCAACATTCCTGAGAACGTAGTCCTCCAAGTCGGTTGCAACACCAACCATCACGAACCGGTCGAAGGGCTCCAAATTGTCGCCGATGTTCCGTTCGGCGAGCTCCAGGACCTGCTGGACCGTGCCGATTTGGTCGTCTGCCACGCTGGGACGGGCTCGATTTTGACAGCATTGGCAAAGAATTGCGCGGTGGTCGCGATGCCACGGTCAATCAAGATGGGCGACCATTACGACAACCATCAGGAGGAGATCGCGACTGTCTTTGAAGGTCGAGGATTGATCCAGACAGCTGAAGATGCTGCCTCACTGGTGGATGCCCTCACTCGCGCCCGAAAGGCTCCTCGCCATCAAGCGCGCATGAATCACCAGCGCCTGATGGCCTTCTTGGATGCTCAATTCAACGCCTGGTTCCCGGGGCGGAAATCTCGCGGTGTTTCCCGCGAGCCCTCGCTACCAGCCGGCGGGACCGATCTGGCTCCGGGCAAGGTGGGCGTCAATGCAAACAAGGCCTCTAGCTCATCGCGCTGAAAGAAGCACACAATTCTCGCACAAAATCATCGGGTTGCTCCCAGGCCGCAAAGTGGCCGCCGCGTTCCATCTCACCCCAGTGGACCAGCTTTCGGTAATTCCGCTCGGCCCACTTGCGCGGCGTGGGCAGAACTTCGCGCGGGAATGCGCTGGCCGCAACGGGGATGTTGATTTCCTGCGCGGCGAAGCTGCCGAAGCTTTCCCAATAGAGCCGGGCCGAGGATGCCCCGTTGCGCGGCAACCAGTAGAGCATGATGTTGTCGAGCACCTGGTCGCGGCTCAGCGCATCCCATGGGGAGCCCTGGTTATCGGTCCAGGCCCAGATCTTCTCCAGAATCCAGCCGGCCAGGCCCGCCGGGCTGTCGACCAGGCCGTAACCCACGGTCTGCGGCCGCGTGCTCTGCTGTTTGGAATAGCCCGAATCCCAGTCCTGGTAGTGCTTAAGCGCACCCAGCGCCTTGAGCTCGGCCGGAGTTGGATTGGCCAAATCTTCCTCGGTCGGGCGGGCAATCGGCATGTTGAGGTGGATGCCGATGCAGCCGGCGACCTGTTGAACCCCGATCGCCGTGGTCACGACCGAACCCCAGTCTCCACCCTGCGCGAACCACTTGTCATAGCCGAGCCGCGCCATCAGCTCGCCCCAGGCGCGGCCGATCTTCTCCACGCCCCAGCCGGTGACACTCGGCTTGCCGGAGAAGCCATAGCCCGGAAGCGACGGCAGCACGAGGTGGAAGGCCGGGGCAGCGGGATCTGCCGGATTGGTGAGCTGGTCGATCACCCCCATGAATTCGATTACCGAACCGGGCCAGCCATGGGTCATCACCACCGGCATGGCATCAGCGCGCGGCGAACGGACGTGGAGGAAGTGAATGTCGACCCCGTCAATCTCCGTCATGTACTGGCCGAGCGCATTGAGCCGCGCCTCGCACCGCCGCCAGTCATAGTCGTTGCGCCAGTAAGCAATGAGATCTTGCAGCACGGCCAGCGGCGTGCCTTGCGACCAGTCACTCACCGGTTCCTTTTCCGGCCAGCGGGTCAGATCGATCCGGGCCTTGAGGTCATCCAGTTCGGATTGCGGAACATCGAGAATGAAAGGCCGGATCGCGCTCATCTTATCCCCCTATCGCCGCCTTGGCTGCGGCTTCCACCTTGGCCCGGTCGAACAGTGTTACGGTCGATGTCCCCTTGGCAAGGACATTGCCCGCTTCGTCAAGCAGCCGACCTTCGAGGAAGGCCGTCTTGCGCCCGCGGCGCTCGATCCAGCCTTCGGCCACGACCAGACCAGGCCGGACCGGGGCGAAGAAGCTGACCTTGATTTCCAGGCTCATCGGGGTGACGTCATCGCCCAGCACGGCGATCACTGCATGGGCCATGGCCGCATCGATCCAGCCGGTAACGAAGCCGCCCTGCACCACCCCGCCCGAATGGCACATGCCAGGCTTTGCCATGTATTCCAGCCGCGCGCGGCCTTCGGGGTTCAGCTCGACAATGCGGTGGAGGCCCATCGTCTCGTAAAGGCTATCGACGCTCATTCTACACCAGCGCCGAATAGATCAGCGTCTTTAGCTCGCGCCGGATCGGGTAAGTGCTGCTGGGGGCCAACTGGGTCATGAAGACCATGGTGATCTCCTCGACCGGATCGACGAAGAAGGCGGTCGAATACATCCCGCCCCAATAGAATTCGCCGACCGAACCGGGGATCATCGTCCGGACCGGATCGAGATTGACCGCAAAGCCCAGCCCGAAACCGACGCCGGCATTGGTCGCCTCGCTGAACAGCGAACGCGACCATGAGGCCAGGTCACCATCATCGGGCAAGTGATTGAGCGTCATCAGCTCGATCGACTTGCGACCGATAATGCGCGCGCCATCCAGCTCACCGCCGTTCAGCAGCATGGTATTGAAGCGGTGATAGTCGAGCGCGGTCGAAACCAGCCCGCCCCCGCCCGAGACCAGCCGCGGCATCTTGGCCCACAGGCTTTCGGCACCACGATCGAACAGGACCCGGCCCTTACCCGGAACCATGGTGTAACAATCGGGCAGGCGGTGAGTCTGTCCCTCGGGCACCATGAAGCCGGTGTCGTCCATCTTCAGCGGAGCGAAGATGTGATCGCGGAAGTATTCGTGCAGTGGCTGGCCGGACAGGCGTTCGACGACCGCACCCAGCACGTCGGTCGAAACCGAGTAATTCCAGGCCTCGCCCGGCGAAAATTCCAGCGGTAGCTTGCCGAGCGCGGCAATGAATTCATCCAGCGTCAGGTTGCCATGCCAGTTCTCGATTTTGCCCTCGCGATAGGCGGCATCAATGTTGGTGCGCTGCTGAAAGCCATAGGTCAGGCCCGCGGTGTGGCGCAGCAGATCGACCATCTGCATTGGCCGCGCACAGGGCTTGGTCAGGAAGCCAACCCCGCCCCCGCCGCCGTTGTAGACCGCCAGGTCCTTGAACTCGGGCAGCACGTGGTGGACCGGCGTATCAAGCGCCACTCTCGCCTGTTCGAGCAACTGCATGAAGGCCACCGAGGTGACCGGCTTGGTCATCGAAGCGATGCGGAAGATCGTGCTCTCGTCAATCGGCGCCGAAGCGCCTTCGCGCGCCGCACCCTGCGAAGAGAAGTGCGCTATCTCACCGCGATGAGCCACCAGCACCTGGGCGTGGGGCAGTTTGCCGGTATCGAGATAGCGTTCCTTGACGAAGGCGGGGATGCGGTCGAGGCGGGCGGGATCGAATCTCATTCAGTCATTCCAATAGCTGTGTTCGGCAACCCTATTGCCGTGTGTCTATGGCCAAAGCAACGAAAGTACGATGCCCGCTTTACAGCGCCGATTCATCGCGCCATAGGCTTGCTGCATGATCGCTCCGCTTGGCCTTACCCTGCGACTTATCCGCCCTTGGGCGTGAGCTGGCGTGCCATTCCAGGGCGCGCAGCAGCGCCCAAGGGAACAGGAAGCACCGCCAGACAGTCGCAGTACCAAGTCGAGACCATGCCATGACCATGTTGAAGAACCCCGGGGTCAAGTACCGCCCCTTCCCGCCCATCAACCTGCCCGACCGGCAGTGGCCCAGCCGCGTCATCACCCAGGCGCCGCGCTGGCTTTCCACCGACCTGCGCGATGGCAACCAGGCCCTGATCGACCCGATGGGGGCCGAAAAGAAGAGCCGGTTCTTCGACTTGCTGCTGAAGGTTGGCGTGAAGGAGATCGAGGTTGGCTTCCCGGCCTCGGGCGCGACCGATTTTGATTTCATCTCGGGCCTGGTCAAGGGCGGCCGGATCCCTTCGGACGTCACGCCTCAGGTTCTAACCCAGTCGCGCCGCGATCTGATCGAAACGACCTTTGCCAGCCTGGAAGGCGCGGAAAAGGCCATCGTCCACGTTTACAACGCGGTCTCGCCGGCCTGGCGCCGGATCGTCTTCGGGATGAGCCGCGACGAGATCAAGGCGATCGCGATCGAGGGCGCCAAGGTCATGCGCGACCAGGCGGCGAAGTATCACGGGACCGACTGGCACTTCGAATACAGCCCGGAAACCTTCTCTACCGCCGAAGTCGATTTCTCGGTCGAAGTCTGCGCGGCGGTGATGGAGGTGCTCCAGCCGACCACGGACAAGCCGATCATCTTCAACCTGCCGGCAACGGTCGAATGCGCGACGCCGAATGTCTATGCCGACCAGGTCGAGCTGTTCAGCCGCTCGATCCCGGACCGCGACAAGGTGGTCATCTCGCTCCACACGCACAACGACCGCGGCACCGGCATCGCTGCCTGCGAACTGGGCCTGATGGCCGGGGGAGACCGCGTCGAGGGCTGCCTGTTCGGCAATGGTGAGCGCACCGGCAATTGCGACATCGTGACAGTTGCCTTGAACATGTATACGCAAGGCGTTGATCCAGGCCTCGATCTCTCGGACATCGATGCAATCGCCAAGACCGTGGAATACTGCAACCAGCTGCCGATCCACCCGCGCCATCCCTATGTGGGCGAGCTGGTTTACACCTCGTTTTCCGGCAGCCACCAGGACGCGATCAAGAAGGGTTTCGCCGCGCGCGAGCAGCAGAACGACGAAACCTGGGAAATGCCCTACCTGCCGATCGACCCTGCCGACCTGGGCCGCGATTACGAAGCGGTAATCCGCGTCAACTCGCAGTCCGGCAAGGGCGGCTTCGCCTGGGTGCTGGAACAGGATCAGGGCCTGAAGCTGCCCAAGAAGATGCAGGCGCACTTCTCAAAGCACGTTCAGGAGCTGGCCGACGAAGCGGGGCGGGAGCTGTTTGCCGAGGATATCTGGACCGTGTTCCAGAAGACCTATCACCTCAGCACGCCGCAGCACTTCCAGCTGGTCGATTACGAGGAAAGCCGCACCGCTGACGGCACCCGTGTGTTTGCCGGCAAGATCGCGGTCGATGACAAGGAACAGAGCGTATCCGGGCGCGGCAACGGCCTGATCAGCTCGGTCGTGGCGACGATTGCCGAGACCTTTGGCGTTAAGCTTGAGATCAAGGACTATGCCGAGCACGCGATGACCGCCGGTTCGGATGCCCGCGCCGCAGCCTATGTCGAATGCATCGGACCGGACGGCAAGACCGTCTGGGGCGTCGGCATCGACGAGGACGTCGCGACCGCCTCGGTTCGCGCCGTGCTCAGCGCCGCGAACGGTGCTGCCCGGACCTAGTCCGGCAGCAGCACCATCTTGAGCGCGCCGGCCTCGCGCGCCTCGAACAGCCGATAGGCCTCCGCTCCCTCACTCAGCGGCATGCGGTGGCTGACATAGCGTTCGGGGTGTAGCCGGCCTGATTGGACCAGCGGGAACAGCGCGGGCAGCTCTTCCGGGACCGAGCAAGTGCCAACGCGGAAGGTCAGCCCGGCGCCAAAGGCGCGCTCGAGCGGGAAGGCAAAGCGCTTGCTCTGCTGGACGCCGATCACCGAGACCGTTCCGCGCCGCCGCACCAGCCGCAATGCAAAGTCCACCGTGGCGTCAGAACCAACCACTTCGACCACGCAGTCGATCTTGACCCCGTGTGTGTCCTCCTTGACCCGCTCCAACGCCTCATCGGGATGGAGCGCGATCGCCCCAGATGCCTCGGCCATGGCGCGGCGCTCCGGCACCGGATCGATCGCGTAGACCACGTGCGCACCCATCACGAAGGCGCTGTCGACTGCCATCAAACCGATTGGACCAAGGCCAATGACCGCGACGCTCGAGCCCGGCTTGATGTCGGCGTTGCGCGCGCCGAACCAGGCCGTTGCCAGGGCATCGGTCATCATCAGTGCCTGCTCCATGCTGACGCCTTCGGGCACCGGCACGGCGTTCATGTCCGCCGCCGGCACCCGCACCGCCTCGGCCTGCGATCCCTGAAGCTTGGCCGAGAGGCCATAGCAGGCCCCGGCATTATTGGCGCAATTGGCAACATTCCCGGCGAGGCACGAGCGGCAAGCCCCGCAGCCGACCGCAGCCGGCAGCATCACCTTGTCACCCACCTTTAGCCGATGAACCGCCCGGCCGACTTCAACCACTTCACCCACTGCTTCATGGCCGACGCAGAAACCCACATCCTCCGAGAACCCGTGCCCATGGTAGATATGGAGGTCCGATCCGCAGATCGAGCAGGCCGAAATCTTCACCACCGCGTCCCGGTCGGACTGCGGCGTGGGATCGTCCATGCCTTCATAGCGGACATCGCGTGCGCCGTAGTATCGCAGAGCTTTCATGCCAGTCCTCCGCTCAGTAAATCGTGTAGCCACCGTCGATCACGATCGAATCCCCGGTGTGCTGGCGCGAGCCGCGGCTGGCGAGGTAGACAGCAATCGCCGCAAAGTCCGACCCGTCCATCCAGCCGCCGGTTGGCACGCGGCTAATGACGTTGTCGTTGAACTTGTCCCAGCTCTGCAAGCCCTCGGTCAGGCCCGAACGGGTCCAGCCGGGCAGGATCGAATTGGCCGTAATGCCATAGCGCGCCAGTTCGACGGCCATGGCGCGGATCATGGTGACCACCGCACCCTTGGTGGCGGCATAGTGCTCGTTGCGGGCCGCGCCGTGGATGGCCGAGGTCGAGGAAATGCCGACCAGCGAGCCGCCGCTGTCGCCCGCCTCGTGCCGGGCGATCATGTGGCGCGCTGCCTCGCGCAGGGTGAACAGCACGCCGTGGATGTTGACCGCCTCGATCCGCTCAAGGTCAGCCGCCGAAATGTCGAACAGGCTCTTGCGCGGGATCGAGATGCCGGCATTGGCAATCGCCTGGTCGAGCCGGCCGAACTCGTCGACGATGGCCGCGATGCCAGCGGAGACAGCGGCTTCTTTGGAGACGTCGATCCGCGCCGCGCGCACTTCGCCACCGTGGCTGCGCAGCTGCTCGGCCGCCTGGGCGTTGCGTTCGGCATTGGTGCCCCAGATCACGACGGTAGCGCCGTGCTGGGCAAGGCCCTCAGCCATGCCCAGCCCGATGCCGCTGTTACCGCCTGTGACCAACGCAACCTTGCCGGTGAGATCGAATAGCGACGCCATGGCCCTTACCGCTCGTTCATCGCGACATATTCCTTGATCTTCTGCTTGCCGAGCTGGCTCATGTGCACCTCGTCCGGCCCGTCAGCGATGCGGACGAAGCGGTTGAGCGTGAAGAACCGGGCAATCGGCGTATCGTCCGACACACCCATCCCGCCATGCATCTGGATGCCGCGATCGCAGACAGTCTGGGCCATCTGCGGGGCGACCACCTTGATCGCCGCGATCAGGTCCTTGGCAACCTTGTTGCCAAACCGGTCCATCGCATCGGCCGCCTTCAGCGTGAGGAGCCGGGCCATCTCGATCTCGCAGAAGCTCTTGGCGATGTCCTGGCGGATCGAAGACTGATCGGCCAGCTTCTTGCCAAAGGCGGTCCGGCTGTCGGCGCGGCGGGCCATGATTTCCAGCGCGCGCTGGGCCTGGCCGATCGAGCGCATGCAGTGATGGATGCGGCCTGGCCCAAGGCGGCCCTGCGCGATTTCGAACCCGCGGCCCTCGCCCAGGATCAGGTTTTCCTTCGGCACGCGCACATTGTCGAACCGCAGTTCGCACTCGCCACCAGGGGAATTGTGCGAGCCGAAGACCGTCAGGTGGCGGACGATGGTAATCCCCGGCGTATCCGGCTCGACCAGAATCTGGGAATGCTGGGCGTGGCGCGGGGCGTTGAAATCGGTCTTGCCCATCACGATCCAGATCGTGCAGCGTGGGTGCATTGCGTTGGAGATCCACCACTTGCGCCCGTTAAGCACATAGTGATCGCCATCGGGCGTGATCGACAGCTCAAGGTTGGTGGCGTCAGACGAGGCGACCTGCGGCTCGGTCATGACATAGGCCGAACGGATCGTGCCATCGAGCAGCGGCTTGAGCCACTTTTCCTGTTGCGCGGGGCTGCCGAACTTGGCCAGGACTTCCATGTTGCCGGTATCGGGGGCCGAACAATTGAGCACCTGGCTGGACCACGGCACGCGGCCGAGCAGTTCGGCAATCGGCGCATATTCAAGGTTGGTCAGCCCCGGGGAAAACTCGCCGTACTCATGCGGCAGGAACAGGTTCCACAGGCCCTGCGCCTTCGCCTTGGCTTTCAGGTCCTCCATCCCCGGCCATTCCTGCCAGAGATTGGCCGGATCGGTCACGAAGTCCTGATAGGCCTGCTCGTTGGGATAGATATGCTCATCCATGAAGGCGCTGACCTGGGCCAGCAGCGCCTTGACCTTGTCGCTATGCTCGAAATTCATATCCCAACCCCTCGTCCACGATTTTTTTAATCGATCGATTAATGCGGGGCCGGTCTGTGCTTGTCAAACCCGCATCGGGCCATAAGCTGCATATCAAAGAGAACCGGAGAGGAGTGACCCCGTGAGCGAAGCGATCCTGGAACCAGATCTGCCGATCATCGATCCGCACCACCACCTGTGGGACCTGCGTCCGCTGATGGGCGCCTTCCCCGAACCGGTGCATCATTTCATCTCCAGCATCGCGCTCTCGGCCTATTACACCTTCAACGAGCTGCACGCCGACACGACCAGTGGCCACAACATTATCGGCACGGTCTTCATGGAGTGCGGCGCCTTCTACAAGGCCGGGGCTGGCGACGAGCTGAAGGTCGTGGGCGAGGTCGAATATGTGAACGGCGTCGCCGCGCAGAGCGCCAGCGGCCTCTATGGCAGCCCGCGCATGTGCCACGCGATCGTCGGTCATGCTGACCTCACCCGGGGGAGCCGCGCCGGCGCGGTGCTGGATGCCCTCGCCGCAGCCGGTGGTGGACGCTTCCGCGGCATCCGCCATGCCGCCGCCTGGGATGCCGATCCGGATGTGCTGGGCCCGCCGTTTCACCATCCTGCCGGGATCTATCTCGACAGCAAGTTTCGCGAAGGCTTTGCCGAGCTGGGCAAGCGCGGACTGACCTTCGATGCCTGGCTGCTCGAACCCCAGCTTGACGATGTGCTGAGCCTGGCCAAGGCCTTTCCCAACCAGCCGATCGTGCTCGACCATTGCGGCACGCCGCTGGGCATGGGTTCCTACCACGGGAAGCTGCACGAGCGGTTCGATACCTGGCGCGCCAAGATCCGGGCCATCGCCGAATGCCCGAACGTTTCGATCAAGCTGGGCGGCCTGGCCATGTCCTTCGCCGGCTTGCCCGATCATGGCCCCGCAGCCGGTCTCTCATCCGAGACGCTGGCGGCCATGTGGCGGCCTTATATCGAGACCTGCATCGAGGCCTTCGGCCCCGAGCGTGGGATGTTCGAAAGCAATTACCCGGTCGACAAGTGGGGCGCGAGCTATCCAGTGCTGTGGAACGCCTTCAAGCGCCTGACCCATGGGGCGAGCGCGAGCGAAAAACGCGCGCTCTATGCCGGTACGGCTGCCAAGTTCTACGGGATCGAGGACCTGCTACCCGCCTGATCAAGCATGGGGGTGCCCCGCAAGGCACCCCCCACGCCTTCAGGCCATGTGGATCGCCTTGGTGACGAGGTAGCTCTCCATCCCCTCGGTCCCGCCTTCGCTGCCGAAGCCCGAGTCCTTGACCCCGCCAAAGGGCGAATCCGGGACCGAAATGGCGAAGGTGTTGATCCCGACCATGCCTGATTCCAGCGCATCGCCAATCAGGTTGGCCCGGCGCATCTGTTCGGTGAAGGCAAAGGCAGCAAGGCCGTAAGGCAGACGGTTGGCCTTGGCGATGGCGTCATCCAGATCGGTGAATGGCGCGGCCACGGCCACTGGCCCGAATGGCTCATTGGCCATGATCTCGGCGCTGTCCGGCACGTCGGCCAGCAAGGTCGGCTGGAAGAAGAAGCCGGCGTTGCCGCGGTTACCGCCAGCCAGGACGCGGGCGCCCTTCGCCCGGGCATCCTCGACCAGTGCCTCGATCGCTGCCGGACGGCGGACATTGGCCAGCGGGCCCATGGCGGTGTCGCTCTCTAGCCCATTGCCGGTCTTCACCTTGGCAGTGCGGGCCGCGAAGCCCTCGACGAAGCGGTCATAGATGCCCTGCTGGACGTAGAACCGGGTGGGCGAGACGCAGACCTGGCCCGCATTCCGGAACTTCTGCGGCACGACCATGTCGAGCGTCTTTTCCAGGTCGCAATCGTCGAAAACCAGCACCGGAGCGTGGCCGCCCAGTTCCATCGTCACGCGCTTCAGCCCATCGGCCGCCAGCCGCATCAGGTGCTTGCCGACCGGGACCGACCCCGTGAAGCTGACCTTGCGGATCACGGGCGAGGCCAGCAGGTGGCGGCTTACGGCATCGGGCACGCCGTGGACCAGCTGGACGACGTCACCCGGCAGGCCGGCGTCATAGAGGCAGCGCACCAGCGCGCCAGTGCAGCCTGGGGTTTCTTCCGGCGGCTTGGCGATCACCGAGCAGCCGGTCGCCAGCGCCGGACCAAGCTTCTTGGCCATCAGGTAGACCGGGAAGTTCCAGGGGCTGAATGCGGCGACCGGGCCGACCGGCTGCTTGGTGACCAGGGCGCGCTGGCCGGTCGGACGGACCAGAACGCGGCCATAGATGCGCGAAGCCTCGGCCGCGCACCATTCGAACAGGCTGGCGCTCGACATGACTTCACCGCGCGCCTCGGCCAGCGGCTTGCCCTGTTCCATGGTCAGGATGCGGGCAATGCCATCGGCTCGTTCACGGAGCAGGGCCGCGGCCTTGTTGAGCACGGCAGCGCGCTGTTCAACCGGCGTGGCCTTCCACAGGGCAAAGCCGCGCTCGGCTGCTGCCAGCGCCTCGTCCAGGTCGGCCGGGCTCGCCAGCGGCACTTCGGCAATTGTCTCGCCACTGGACGGATCGACCACGGGAAACAGGTCGCGCCCTTCCCCGATCTTCCAGCTGCCGTTGATGAAAAGCGCCAGGTCGGCGTCATAAGTCTTGGTCATGGGAATCCTCGCTCTCTGTCGAGCAGGATTAGCTGTCGTGCAGCGCCTTGACCAGTGTGGCGCGCAGGGCAATCAGCCGCGCGCGGTAAGCGAAATTGTTAGCCGGCGGGGCGCTGTCCAGCACTGGCGCGGAAGGCGTGGGGGCCGGCTGCGGCGCAGGCTGGGCAGCGGGAACCTTGCCCTTCGACAGTGCCTGCCGGGCACCGCGCAGGGTAAAACCTTCGCGGTGCACCAGCCGGTCGATCGTTTCGACCAGGGCTATGTCTTCAGGGCGATAGTAACGCCGACCGCCGCTGCGTTTGAGTGGCTTGAGCATCGGGAACTGCTCTTCCCAATAGCGCAGCACGTGCTGACGAATGCCCAGCGCCTTGGCCACTTCACCGATCGTGCGCAGCGCCCCCTCTTCCTTGCCATCGGCAAGTCCCGGGGCGGCAGGAACAGGAGCCTGCGAATCGCCCGAGAAGAGGTCAGCCCCGTTCACCCCTTGGAGATCCGGTCCTTCAGCATCTGGCTGGCGCGGAACGTGAGGACCCGGCGCGGGGTAATCGGCACTTCTACGCCGGTCTTGGGATTGCGGCCGATCCGCTGGGCTTTGTCGCGCAGCAGGAAAGTGCCGAAACCGGAAATCTTCACATTCTCGCCCTTTTCCAGAGCGTTGCTCATGTGATTGAGGATCGCTTCGACCATGCCGAGCGATTCGGAGCGGGACAAGCCCACCTTACGATTGATCGATTCCGCGAGGTCTGCCCGGGTCAATGTGTGCATTGAGCGCATTGCGCGTTTCTCCAATCAAAAGCGTCGTACGCGACCCCGACGCCGCCATCATACCGCAATACCCGAGCAATGCAACGAAAGCGCCTGAAACTCACGCCTTTGTTATGGAAAAACGTCAGACGCGGAGGAGGCTGGCGCCCCAGGTGAAGCCGCCGCCCATGGCTTCCAGCATCACCAGATCGCCCGGCTTGATCCGGCCATCGCGGATCGCGGTGTCCAATGCCAAGGGCACCGAGGCGGCCGAGGTATTGGCATGGCGATCAACCGTGACCACCACCTTTTCCGGCGGCAGGCCCAGCTTGCGGGCCGTGGCATCGAGAATGCGCTGGTTGGCCTGGTGCGGCACGACCCAGTCGATGTCCGCGGCAGTAAAGCCGGTATCGCCCAGCACTTCGCCCAGCACCTCGGCCAGGTTTACGACAGCATGACGGAACACCTCGCGGCCCTTCATGCGAATATGACCGACCGTACCGGTGCTCGATGGCCCGCCATCGACGTAGAGCAGTTCGTTATGCGCACCATCGGCGTGCAGCTTGCTGGCCAGGATGCCCGGACCGTCTTCCGCGACGTCGCGGGCTTCCAGCACGATTGCCCCTGCACCATCACCGAACAGCACGCAGGTGGTGCGGTCGTCCCAATCGAGCAGGCGGCTCATCGTTTCCGCGCCAATCACCAGCGCGCGATCTGCGGCGCCGGTCTTAAGCATCGCATCGGCCACGCTGACGGCATAGAGGAAGCCTGAACAGACTGCACCGACATCGAAGGCGATCCCGCCATGGCAACCCAGCCGGTCCTGGACGATCGTGGCTGCGGCCGGGAAGGTCTGGTCCGGCGTGCAGGTGGCCAGAATGATCAGGCCAATGTCCTTTGGCTCTAACCCCGCAGCGGCCAGGGCGGCACGCGCCGCGTCGGTGGCCAGGCTGGCAGTGGTTTCTCCCTCGCCCGCCAGGTGGCGCGAGCGGATGCCCGTCCGTTCGACAATCCATTCGTCACTGGTGTCAACGCGTTCGGACAGTTCCAGGTTGGAAACCGCGCGAACCGGCAAGGCGGAGCCCGTACCGACAAGGACCGAACGACGCGTCATCCCGCTGCCTTGCCGCCGCGGCGGATCGATTCGGCACCGAAATGTTCAAGTTCAGCCTGGATCCGCTCGGTCAGCTTTTCTTCCAGCAGCCGCGCGGTGACGGCAACGGCATTGGCCACGCCCAGGGCAGAGGCCGAGCCGTGGCTCTTCACGACAATGCCGTTGAGCCCGAGGAACACCGCACCGTTGTGATTGTTGGGATCGAGGTGATGCTTGAGCAGCTCGGTTGCCGGTCGCGAGATCAGAAAACCGACCTTCGAGCGCAGCGACGAAGCGAACGAGCGACGCAGCAGATCAGCCACGAAGCGCGCCGTGCCTTCGATCGCCTTGAGCGCGATATTGCCCGAGAAACCGTCCGTCACCACCACGTCGACATCGCCGCGATTGATCTTGTCTGCTTCGATGAAACCGTCGAACTGCAGCGACAGTTCACTATGAGCGTTGAGCTGATTTGCGGCTTCGCGCAGCACTTCGGTGCCCTTGGTTTCCTCGCTACCGATGTTCAGCAGGCGGACCCGCGGATGGTCACGACCGGTGATGATCCGCGAATAGGCCGCCCCCATGATCGAGAACTGCACGAGGTTGCGGGCGTCGCAATCGGTATTGGCGCCCAGGTCGAGCATGACGACGTCATTCTCGCCCAGCGTCGGCATCAGCGCCGAGAGCGCCGGCCGGTCAATCCCCGGCATGGTGCGCAGCGCCAGCTTGGCCATGGCCATCAGCGCGCCAGTATTGCCGGCGCTGACAGCGGCACCAGCGGCACCGGTTTTCACTGCGTTGATCGCCAGACCCATCGAAGTGGTCTTCGCCCGGCGCAAGGCCTGGGTCGGCTTCTCGTCGCCGGAGACGACATCTTCGCAGTGCAGGATTTCGGAAGCGGCCCGCAGGTTCGGGTGATTTTCGAGCGCAGCCTTGATCCGCGTTTCGTCACCAACCAGCAGGAACTTGAAGCGATCGTGGCGCCGGCGCGCAAGCGCGGCACCCTCGATCATCACGCGAACGCCTTCGTCACCGCCCATCGCATCGATGGCGATACGCGGCAAGCTCATCGCTCTATCCCCCCGTTAACTGGGCTTAGAGCCCGACGGCGATGACTTCGCGACCGTTGTAATGGCCACAGGCAGTGCAGAGGTTGTGCGGACGCTTCAGCTCGCCGCAGTTCGAGCATTCGTGGAATGCTTCGACCTTCAGCGCATCGTGGCTGCGGCGCATGCCCCGGCGGGACGGGCTCGTTTTTCTCTTGGGGACAGCCATCGCGGCACCTGTTCCTGAAATTCGTATGGTCGACTAAGTATGCCGCGCTGGACCAAGGGGCCGGCGGCTGCGAAGGCGCGCCTATAGCGAATATTGCGCGCGTTGCAAGCACCGTCCTGCCCTTTGCGAGGCCAACAGGGGAGAGAATTATGTTACTACCCACTACACTGTCACTGGCCGCTGCCGCGGCAATCATCAACCTGTGGCTCAGCATCCGCTGCGGACAAGTCCGCGGCAAGGCCGGCATCAGCATCGGCACCGGCGGAAACGAGCTGCTGGAACGGCGGATGCGGGCCCAGCTCAACTTCGTCGAGAACACCCCCTGGGTGCTGCTGCTGATCGCGGGGATCGAACTGGCCGGCAAGGGCGGCCAGTGGCTCGCCATCGTTGGCGGCATCTACATGCTGGGCCGGGTTGCCCACGGGCTGGGCATGGATGGCGCTGGCGCCATGGCCAAGGGCCGGATGATCGGCACCCTGATCACCATGCTGACCCTGCTCGGTCTTGCTGTGGTCGCCGTGCTGGTCGTGCTCGGCCGGATGTAATCAGCTCAGGACGTAGTCGCTGACGTAGGCATTGACCTTGCGTTCGGCGCCAAAGGTGCTGGTGGGGCCGTGACCGGGAACAAAGGTCACGTCCTCACCCAGCGGCCAGAGCTTCTGGGTAATCGAATCGACCAGTTGCTGGTGATTGCCCCTGGGGAAATCGGTCCGCCCGATCGATCCCGCAAACAGCACATCCCCCACAATCGCGAAGCGCGACGGCGCGTGGAAAAACACCACGTGGCCCGGCGTGTGGCCCGGGCAGTGGATCACGTCGAGCTCCAGCTCGCCCACCGTCACCTTGTCGCCATCGTGGAGCCAGCGGTCGGGCTCGAAGGTCTTGGCGTCCATGCCCCAGCGCTTGCCGTCGTCATCCAGCTGCGCAATCCAGAACCGGTCTTCCTCGTGCGGGCCCTCGATCGGCACGCCCAGCTCCTTGGCCAGAATCCCGGTCTGCCCGCAATGGTCGAGGTGCCCGTGAGTGACGAGCAGCTTCTCGATCGTCACGCCGCACTTCTCCACCGCCGCCTTTAGCCGGTCGAGGTCACCGCCCGGATCGACCAGCGCGCCCTTCATCGTCTTGGTGCACCAGATCAGCGAGCAGTTCTGCTGGAGCGGGGTCACGGGCACGATCCCCACGCGCATCGGCGGTTCGGCTTTGGTTTCGGTCATGGGCCGGATTTGGACGCTGGCGCGGCGTTATGCAAGTGCGCGCGGACCTACCAAATGCGCCAGACTGCGGCGACCACGGCCAGCCAGATTGCCAGAACCAGGACCAGCCCCAACCGCGATATCGGACGGGCTTGGTCTTCGGCCTTGCTCCGCAGGTCATCAAGCACATCCGCCGGGATCAGCCGGACCACCAGCCAGATTCCCGCCGGCACGATCAGCAGGTCGTCGAGATATCCGAGGACCGGGAAGAAATCGGGGATCAGATCAACTGGTGACAGAGCATAGGCCGCGACGAGCCCGGCCAGCAGCTTGGCCAGCAGTGGCACCCGCGGATCGCGGGCCGCCAGCCACAGGGCCAGGACGTCGCGCTTGAGCGCCTTCGCCCAGGCGCGCAGCCGTTCGATCACAGGCGGCCGCTTTTCCAGACGACCCGGCCGATTACCTGCACCTCCTCAGGCGGCAGTTCGATCGGGCGATAGGCCGGGTTGTCGCTGACCAGCGTGATCGTGCCCGGCCGGCCCAGGTCGACCCGCTTGACCAGCAGGGCCTCGCCCGTGCGGACGACATGGATGCCATCACGCAGCGGACGCGGGCTGCGATCAACAAGGATCTCGTCGCCATCGCGCAGGGTCCCTTCCATCGAATCGCCCTCCACCCGGATCGCCGAGAGCATCCGCGAATCAAGCCCCTGCTCGCGAAGCCACCGTGCCGAAAAGCGGAAGGCGCCGATCGGCTGCTCCTCCAGCGCCAGCGCACCCGGCCCGGCCGAAGCACCCAGTGGCAGGCGCGGCAGCGGTCGAAGCCGGCGAGGCGCTGATTGCCGCTCTGCCCGATCACGAATTTGCCATTCCCGGCCAGCTCGTCGCCGATGCGTCAGTGGTTTCGGTTGAGCAGTCACCTTTGCCCGAGCCGCGCATGCTGGTGGAGCTGGAATTGTTGTTGCTTGAAGACGGCTAATAACCGCGCAGCAGGTCCACTGTGGGCTCCAGCGGCTCACCCTTGCGGTAGCGTTCCAGGTTCACGAGAAAGCGATCGACCGAGCGGATGAACATCTTGTCTTGCGCCCGGCCCGACAGGTGCATGGTGACATGGGCGTTGGGCAGATCCCACAGCGGATGATCGGCCGGCAGCGGTTCGGGTGTCGTGACATCAAGGAAGGCCGAGTGGATGCGGCCGGCCTTGAGCGCTTCGACCAGCGCATCCTGATCGACCACCGTACCGCGAGCGATATTGAGCAGCACGGCGTCGCTTTTCATTGCTGCCAGCTCGACCGCACCGATCATGCCGTCGGTTTCCGGCGTCGCGGGCACGGCCAGGATCACCCAGTCGAACTCGCCCAGCTTGCCGCGCCACTGGTCGGGCGCCAGCGTATCCGGGCCTGGGGTGCGGCGAACCTTGGTCACTTCCACTCCGAACGGGGCGAGGCGCTCGGCGATGAGCGAGCCGATGGCGCCCATGCCCAGCAACAGTGCCTTGCTGCCATAAAGCTCGCGCTTGCCCGGGGAATCCATCAGCCATTCGTGGCGATCCTGCGCATGGACCACCTCGCGATAGCCCTTGGCGATCGTCAGCATCCCCATCACGACATATTCGGCAATGGTGATGGCATTGATCCCGGCGCCGTTGGTCACCACCACGCCGCGCTCATGCATCAGCGCCAGCGGCATGTGCTCGAGCCCCGCGTAGATCGAATTGAGCCACTTCATCCGCACGGCGCGGCGCGCGGCCTCGGCCATGTCTTCTTTCTTGTAGAGATCGAACCAGCCGATTTCAGCCTGGTCGGCGATCTCCATCAGTTCCTCGGTGGTGGCGAACCAGCGCGGCTCGATCCAGTCCGGCAAGCGCGGTTCAAGGATCGGGCGGGCGATGGCAGAGAGGACGGCGATGGTCATGACGGGCGGAATGCTCCCCACAGGGCAAAGGCCAGGAACGGCAGACCGATCAGATCAACCGTGGCGATGGTACGCAGTGGCGTCGGCGATCCGGCGCGCCAGTAAAGTAGCAGGAACCCAAGCATCGAGATCGCCGTGACGATCCCCGCCAGCTGCCTCGCCTCGGGCCGCCAGGCCGCCCACAGGCAGGCGACGAAGACCGCCAGGAACAGCGCCGCGCGGTGGTGCATCAGCAGGAACAGCGGATCCTCCGCCCGAATGCCATAAAGCGCTGTCAGCGTTGTCGGCCGGAAGAACGCCAGGGCCGGCATCAGGTGGACAAGGGCAAGGACGATCCAGGCGATCAGTTGCAGCATGAAACCAGACTAGCCACTCGCACGGGCAAGGCAAGCGTATAGCCAGTGCGGGAATTCACTCACCAAGTTTCCAGTCCCAGCCGAGCACATCGCCGTCCATGACCTCGACACCCTGCGCGGCGAGTTCGTCGCGCAGACGGTCAGAGGTGGCAAAGTCCTTGGCGGCGCGGGCTTCCTTGCGCTGAGCCAGGACAGCCTCGATTTCCGCCTCGGTGATCGTCGCAGCCTTGGGGCGCAGGCGCAGGTCGGTGCGTTGCAGGTGCCCGAGATTGAGACCCATGACACGATCCATGTGTGACGCGGCCGTTGCCACACATTCTGGCGCGGTGCCTTTGAGCGCGAGGGTTTCCTCCAGCACGGTCAGCGCATCCGCGGTGTTGAGATCACCCGAAACCGCCGCATCGAACCGGGCGACCAGGGCATTGGTCACGCGCTCGCGCTCCCAGCAGTCGCCAGGGGTCATGCGCCCTTCCTTCAGATTGTCGGCCCATTTGCGATAGGCCATCACCAACCGCTTCAGCCGCACCAACGCCGCCTGGAGCCCTTCCCAAGAGAACTCCAGCTCGCTGCGGTAATGCGCCTGCAGGCACATCATCCGGTAGGCCAGCGGGTGATAGCCCTTGTCGATCAGCAATTGCAGCCGCAGGAACTCGCCCGACGATTTGCTCATCTTGCCAGAGCGTTCGATCAGGAAATTGTTGTGCATCCAGATGTTCGCGCCGGAATTGGCTGGCACGTTCAGGCCATTGGTGCAGCAGAACGCCTGGTTCTGGGCGATCTCGTTGGGGTGGTGGATCTCGCGGTGGTCGATCCCCCCAGTATGGATGTCGAAGGGAAAGCCCAGCACCTCGCCGGACATGACCGAGCATTCGAGGTGCCAGCCGGGGGCGCCTTTGCCCCAAGGCGAATCCCATTCCATCTGGCGCTTCTCGCCCGCCGGGGTCTTGCGCCAGATCGCGAAGTCAGCCGCATTGCGCTTGCCATCCACCTCGTCGATCCGGCCCTCACCTTCTTCGGTCACGGCGCGGGCGAGGCGGCCGTAATCAGCCACAGTCGAAACGTCGAAATAGAGCCCGCTATCGAGCTCGTAGCAGTGCTTGTCGGCAATCGACTTGGCGAAATCGATCATCGCCGGGATATATTCGGTGGCGATGGTCCACTTGGCGGGCTGGCGGATGTTGAGCGCCTTCACATCGGCCCAATAGGCCTCGGCATAGTGCCGGGCGATATCCCAGATGGATTGCGCCCGTTCGGCCGCCATCTTCTCCATCTTGTCCTCGCCCGCGTCGGCATCGTCGGTCAGGTGGCCCACATCGGTGATGTTGATCACGTGGGTCAGCTTGTAGCCCTTGAAGCTGAGCGTACGGCCCAGGACATCGGCGAAGACATAGGCGCGCATGTTGCCGATATGCGGGTAATTGTAGACTGTCGGCCCGCAGGAATAGACGCGCGCCTCGCCCGGGTGGACGGGCTGGAATTCTTCCAGCTGGCGGGTCAGGCTGTTGAACAGCTTGAGGGGCGTCGAAGTCATGCCTCGCGCCTTACGCAGGCTTGCGGCGCGGTCAAGCTGCCAGCGAGGCCAGCAGCAGCCCCACTCCGATCATCACGATCAGCAATCCGGCCAATTCGTGGCGGCTGGTGGCCTTGCCGGTCAGTCGTCCGGCGAAGAGCGCGGCAAGCGGCATTTCGATCAGACCAAGCGTGCGGACATTGGCCGCCGGGGTCAGCGCGAAGGCCGTGAACCAGCAGGCCGAGGCGAAGGCACCGAGGAACCCGGCGCCCAGGCTGGTTCGCCAGACCTTCAGGCTGGCGGTGAAAGCTGCACGATCGCGCGCCGCAAGCCAGACCCCAAGCAGACCCGCCTGGATCGTCAGGCTGATCGCCAGCACGGTCAGCGCGCGGATCAGGAAGTCCCCACCCTCCAGCGCGCCAATCCCGCCGCGAAAGGCAATAGCGGAGAGGCCGAAAAGACCGCCCGCGCCGACACCTGCGGCGATCATCCGGCCCTCTTTCAGGAGATTGCGGTATTCGCCCGGCTTGACCGAGGCGACCAGCACGCCCGCCGTCACCACCCCCACCGCCAGCCAGGCCAGCGGACTGAGGTGATCGCCCAGCAGGATCACGCCAAGCACGGCAACCAGCACCGGCTCGGTCTTGATATAGGCATAGGCGACGCCAAAGGCGCGCTGGTGCATCACCACCAGCATCAAGGCCGTGCCGAGGATCTGGCAGACCGCGCCCAGTGCAGCCCAGCCAAGTGCTGTTCGCGTCAGACCCGGTAGCGGCTGTCCGGTCAGCCACAAGGCCGCAGCCAGGAACAGCAGGGCAAAGGGCAGCCCGAAAACGAACCGCACCTGCGTCGCCCCCAGCATGCCAATCGTCTTGGTGAGGCCCGCCTGGGCGCCATTGCGGAAGACCTGCGCCGATGCCGCGGCAATCGTCACCGGCACCCACAGCAGCATGGAGAGGCTCAGAAGCCCTCCCAGCGGATCGCTTCACCCAGCGGCGCGCGTGGCACGGGGAACTGGTTCACAGGCGCGTCCGGATCGCGCCAGCCAATGCCCATCCCGCAGAAGAAGATGTGGTCCTCAGGGATGTCCACCACAGCGCGGATCTGTTCCTGGTAGATCGCCCAGGCTTCCTGCGGGCAGGAATCGAGCCCCTCCTCGCGCAGTAGCAGGCAGACGGTCTGCAGCCACATACCGATGTCGGACCACTGCGGCCGGCCCATATAGCGCGGGGTGTGGATCAGCATCAGCACCGGGGCGCCAAAGGCCTGGAAGTTCTTCGCGAACCACATCAGGCGGCCCATCTTGTTCTCGCGCGGGATCTCCAGCGCGGCATACATCGCCTCGCCCACGCCCTTGCGGCGCTCGGCATAGGGGCCATCGAGTTCGGGCGGGTAGATGTGGTATTCGGGCTTATGACGCGCCGACCCTTCGGGCAGGATCGCGGCGACATCGGCCAGCAGCTTCGCCAACGGCGCACCCGTGATCACCGTGGCGTTCCACGGCTGGGTATTGCCGCCCGACGGCGCGTTCTGGGCCTTCTCCAGCACCCGGCGCAGCACCGCCTGATCGACCGGCTTGTCGAGGAAAGCCCGGACAGTGCGGCGGGTGGCGACGGCTTCCGAAACGTTCATGCCCGCCAAGTCCTATTCAAAGCCCAGGAACTGGATCTTGCTTTCCAGTGGCTCGCGCTTGCGATCGAACCCGTTCACAGGATCCGTTTCGTCGCGGTAACCGATGGCGATGCCGCAGAAGAAGATGTGGGTCTCATCCGAAACGCCAACGAACTCCTTGATCAGCTTGGCATAGAGCGAGAGGAATTCCTGCGGGCAGGTATCCAGACCCTGCTCGCGGAACAGCAGCATGATGGTCTGGAGCCACATGCCGACGTCAGACCACTGCGGCGGACCCATGACGCGCGGGAAGTAGACCATCAGCACGGCTGGCGCGCCGAACGAGACCAGGTTCTGCGCCATGAAATCGCCGCGCGCGGCCTTGTCCGACCGCTCAATGCTCATCGCCGCGTACATGTCCGCGCCGACCTGCGCGAGCCGCGCCTTGCACTCGGGCAGGACCTCGGGATCGCTCCAGGAATATTCCTGCGGGTTCTGCGGGGGGGTATTCCGCATCTTTTCCTGCAGCTGGCGCAGCGGTTCACCGGTCAGGATCGCCCCTTCCCACGGCTGGAAATTACAGCCCGACGGCGTCCAGCGGGCGGTGTCCATCACCTGCTTGATCACTTCCAGGGGAACAGGCTTGTCGCTGAAGGACCGGATCGAGCGGCGGGTCAGGACGGCTTCGGTGGGGGTGCTGGCTTTGTTCATGGGGGGTTTAATCGTGCGATTAAACCGAGCGGTCAAGCCTATTCATCCTCGAACAGGCTGGCGAGCTGCTCGATCATCGTGCCGCCGAGTTGTTCCACGTCCATGATCGTCACGGCGCGGCGGTAATAGCGCGTCACGTCGTGGCCGATGCCGATGGCGACCAGCTGAACGGGCGACTGGCGTTCAATCCAGTCGATCACCCTGCGCAGATGTTGCTCCAGATAGCCGGCGGTGTTCACGCTGAGGGTCGAATCGTCGACCGGCGCACCATCGGAAATGACCATCAGGATGCGGCGGTCTTCGGGCCGGGCCAGCATCCGGGTGTGCGCCCACAGCAGCGCCTCGCCGTCGATGTTTTCCTTGAGCAGGCCTTCGCGCATCATCAGGCCAAGGTTGCGGCGGCTGCGGCGATAGGGCTCGTCGGCCCGCTTGTAGACGATATGACGCAGGTCGTTGAGGCGCCCCGGCTGGGCCGGTTTGCCGCCTGCCAGCCAGGCTTCCCGGCTCTGCCCGCCTTTCCAGGCACGGGTGGTGAAGCCCAGGATCTCGGTCTTGACCCCGCAGCGCTCCAGCGTTCGCGCCAGCACGTCGGCGCTGATTGCGGCAATCGAGATCGGCCGCCCGCGCATCGAACCGGAATTGTCGATCAGCAGGGTGACGATCGTGTCCTTGAATTCGACGTCGCGCTCAACCTTGTAGGACAGCGACTGACCGGGCGAGATCACCACGCGGGCCAGGCGCGCGGCATCGAGAATTCCCTCTTCCTGGTCGAAATCCCAAGAGCGGTTCTGCTGCGCCATCAGCCGTCGCTGCAGCCGGTTGGCGAGCTTCGTGACGATCCCCTGCAGGCCTTTGAGCTGCGCGTCGAGATAGGCACGCAGGCGGGTCAGCTCTTCCTCGTCGCATAGGTCCTGCGCGGCGACGACCTCGTCGAACTGCTCGGTGAAGACCTTGTAGTCGAAGTTGGCCGGAATATCGGTCCAGGGGCGGTTCGGGCGGACGGGAAGCATCCCCTCCTCACCATCGTCGCCCGCTTCGGCCTCGGCATTGTCATCCTCGACCTGCTGCTCGACCTCGCCTTCGCCTTCCTCGTCGCCTTCGCTGGGCTCGCCAGCGACTTCGCTGGGGGCCTGGTCTTCTTGCGAATCCCCCGCGTCGGGATTGTCCTCGCTGTCGTCTTCGCCGTCCTGGTCCTCGCCCTCTTCGGGCTCAGCTTCCATCGGCTCGGAACGGGTCAGCTCCAGGTGCTGCAGCATATCGAGGCTGAGTGCCTGGAACGCCTTCTGGTCATCAAGCGACAGCGCGAGCGCATCGAAATCGGTCCCGGCGCGCTCCTCGATCCAGCCGCGCAGCATGTCTGTGCCCTTGCGCGCCGCTTCGGGGACCGGCTGGCCGGTCAGGTGTTCGCGCAGCAGCAGCGAGAGCGCCACGGGCAGCGGCACTTCGTCCGGGCTGCTGGCGCGAGCAATCGGATCGCCGCCGATCCGCACGGCCATCGCCGCATCCAGATTGTCGCGCATCCCGGCATAGGCCTTGGAGCCGAGCGCTTCATAACGCACCTGCTCGACGAGATCGAAACAGGCCCGGGCCGAGGGATCACTTGGCGCAGCTTTGGCATGGAGCGCTTCGTTATGATGGCGCAGCCGCAGTGCCATCGAATCTGCGTGCCCGCGCGCTTCCATCGCCTGGTCGCGCGGCAGGTTGCGGCCCGGCATCGGCACCCGCAAGTTCTTGCCGTTGGCCACGGCCATGTCCGCCGTCCAGGCCACTTCCAGTTCGGGCTCATGCGCAATCGCGCGGCTGGCGCCGGTCAGCACGGAACGGAAGCGATCGAGGGGGGATTCGTCGGCCATGGGTTATCCGCTTAGATCGACTGCCCGGTCTTGGCCCAATCGGCCAGGAAGCCTTCGATGCCCTTGTCCGTCAGGATGTGCTTGAACAGGCCCTTGATGACCGAGGGCGGCGCGGTCATCACGTCGGCGCCGATCTTGGCGGCTTCGAGCACGTGGATGCCGTGGCGGACCGAGGCGACCAGGATTTCGGTCTCGAAGGCGTAGTTGTCATAGATCAGGCGGATGTCGCTGATCAGCTGCATCCCGTCGAAGCCATTGTCGTCATGGCGGCCCACGAACGGCGAAATGAAACTGGCCCCGGCCTTCGCCGCCAGCAGCGCCTGGTTGGCCGAAAAGCAGAGCGTCACGTTGACCATGGTGCCATCGATGGTCAGCGCCTTGCAGGTCTTGAGGCCATCGATGGTCAGCGGCACCTTGATGCAGACATTGTCGGCGATCTTCCGCAGGATTTCGGCCTCACGCATCATGCCTTCGTGATCGAGCGCGACTACTTCGGCGCTGACCGGGCCGCTGGTCAGCCCGCAGATCTCGCGCGTCACTTCGATGAAATCACGGCCAGACTTGGCGATCAGCGATGGGTTGGTGGTCACGCCATCGAGCAGGCCGGTGGCAGCCAGGTCCTTGATCTCGGCGATTTCAGCGGTGTCGGCAAAAAACTTCACGGGTGCGTGCTCCGGTAACGATTCCCCATCGCTATAGGGAAGGCTTTGGCGAGGGCCTAGCCCCCAGCGCGGTTTCTGCGCATAGGGAGCAGACTCATGAGCCGCGTCCGCCTCCTTGTCTTCAATCCGGTGCTGTCGGTGCTCGATTACCGGGTGCCGCCGGGCATGACGGTTGAACTTGGCAGCGTGGTGCTCGCCCCGCTTGGCCCGCGCCAGGTCCTGGGGATAGTCTGGGAGCCCGAGCGGCTCGACGGCACCGAAGTGCCCGAAAGCAAGCTGCGGCCGCTGCTCGAAGTGCTGCCCGTCCCGCCGATTGCCGAACCGCTGCGGCGGCTGGTCGAATGGACTGCCGATTACTACTGCGCGCCGCTCAATTCGGTCGCCCGGATGATGCTGGGTTCGATGGCGGCACTGCGCGGCGGCGGGACCACGACCGAGTACCGCCTGTCGGGCCATGAGCCGGCCCGCCTGACCCCGCAGCGCGCCGCAGCACTCGATGCCTTGCAGGGCGAGCAGGCCTCGATCCGCGAACTGGCCGAGCTGGCCTCGGTCTCCGAAGGCGTGCTGCGCGGCATGGTCAATGCCGGGATCCTGGAGCCGGTGACGGTCGACCTTGACCGCGCCTTTCCCCGCGCCCGGCCCGATCATGCGCAGCCGGAACTGTCTGACGAGCAGCAGGCCGCCGCCGATGAATTTGTGGCGGCTGTAGGCGCCGCAAAGTTCCAGACCTTTTTGCTCGACGGTGTCACCGGGTCAGGCAAGACCGAGTGTTATTTCGAGGCCATCGCCGCCGTGATCAGGGACCGCAAGCAAGTGCTGGTCATGCTGCCCGAAATCGCCCTGACCGAGAATTTCCTGCGGCGGTTCGAGGCGCGCTTCGGCGTGCCGCCCGTGCTGTGGCATTCCAGCCTCAAGCAGAGCGAGCGACGCCGGGCCTGGCGGGCGATTGTCTCGGGTGAGGCCCAGGTCGTGGTCGGCGCGCGTTCGGCGCTGTTCATGCCGTTCAAGCAGCTTGGCCTGATCGTGGTCGACGAGGCGCACGAGGTCTCGTTCAAGCAGGATGATGGGGTGCGCTACAACGCCCGCGATGTCGCCGTGATCCGCGCGCGGTTCGAGGCGATCCCGGTGATCCTGGCCAGCGCCACCCCGGCGCTCGAATCGTTGCAACTGGCCGAGGCTGGGGTCTACCGGAAGATCGATCTGCCCAGCCGGTTCGGCGGCGCCACCTTGCCGCACATCGAAGTGGTCGATCTGCGTAAGGATGAGCCGGCCCGCCAGCACTGGCTGGCGCCCTCGCTGGTCAAGGCGCTGGAGGATCGACTGGCGCGCGGCGAGCAATCGCTGCTGTTCCTCAACCGCCGCGGCTATGCCCCGCTGACGCTGTGCCGCCATTGCGGCTATCGCTTCAAATGCCCCAACTGCTCGGCCTGGCTGGTCGAACACCGGCTTTCGCGCCGGCTCGCCTGCCACCACTGCGGCCATGCTTCCGAAGTGCCGGAGGCCTGCCCCGAATGCCACACCCCCGATTGCCTGGTCGCCTGCGGCCCCGGCGTGGAGCGCATCGCCGACGAAGTCAGCGGCCTGTTTCCCGAGGCGCGCATCGCCATTGCCACCTCCGACACGCTGAATACGCCGGAGAAGATCGGCGATTTCGTCGCCCGGGCCGAAGGCGGGGCGATCGATGTGATTGTCGGCACCCAGCTGGTGACCAAGGGCTACCACTTCCCGGAACTGACCCTGGTGGGCGTGATCGATGCCGACATGGGCCTGGAAGGTGGCGACCTGCGCGCGGCGGAGCGAACATACCAGCAGATAGCCCAGGTAGCCGGGCGCGCCGGACGCGGGGTAAAGCCCGGCGAAGTGCTGATCCAGACCCGCCATCCCGAAGCCGCTGTCATCGCCGCCCTCGCTGCGGGCGACCGTGACGCCTTCTACGCCGCCGAGGCCGAAGGGCGCCGCGATGCCGGGGCGCCGCCGTTCGGGCGCTGGGCCGCGATCATCGTCTCGAGCGAAGACGAAGCCGAAGCGCGCGAGGCCGCCCGCCAGATCGGCGGCGCGCGGCCGGATCTGCCTGACGTCATGATCCTTGGTCCGGCCCCGGCTCCGCTCTCGCTGCTGCGCGGGCGCTATCGCTACCGCCTGCTGATCAATGCCCGGCGCTCGGCCCAGTTGCAGGACATCATCCGCCAGTGGCTGGGCGCGCTAAGCTTCCCGCAAGGCGTGCGCGTCGCCGTGGATATCGATCCCTACTCCTTCGTATGACCGTGCTTGTGCCCGTGCTGGGCGATCAGCTCTCGCATGGCCTGGCCAGCCTCACAGGCTGCGATCCGGCTGATACGGTCGTGCTGATGATGGAAGTGGCGGAAGAAGCCACCCACGTGCGCCATCACAAGGCCAAGATCGCGCTGATCTTCTCCGCGATGCGGCACTTTGCGGCAGAATTGCAGGCCGCGGGTTGGCGGGTCGACTATGTGCGGCTGGACGATCCGGACAACGCTGGCAGTTTCACCGGGGAAATCATCCGGGCTTCCGAGCGGCATTCGCCCCGCCTGATCCGGGTGGTTGAACCGGGTGACTGGCGGGTCGAGCAGGCCATGCTGGACTGGCAGACCTTCACCGGCTGCCCGGTCGAGATCCTCCCCGACAGTCGCTTCCTCTGCTCGCGCGACGAGTTCGCCGGCTGGGCGGCGGGCCGCAAGGAATTGCGGATGGAATTCTTCTACCGCGAGATGCGGCGGCGCACTGGCCTGCTGATGGACGGCAAGGACCCCGTTGGCGGCAAGTGGAACTTTGATGCCGAGAACCGCTCCGGCCCGCCGCCAGGTCTGGCTGGACCGCCCCTGCCCCGCCTGGCGCCTAACGCCATGACACAGCAGGTAGTCGAATTGGTCAGCACACGCTTTGCCGACCACTTCGGCTCGCTCGAACACTTCAACTGGCCGGTCACCGCCGCCGAGGCCGAGCAAGCCGCAGAGGCCTTCCTGAACAAGCGCCTGCCGACTTTCGGCCAGTTGCAGGATGCCATGGTGCGCGGGCAGGATTTCCTGTTCCACGCCGTGCTCTCGCCCGCGATCAACCTGGGCCTGCTCGACCCGCTCGACCTCTGCCGCCGCGCCGAAGCCGAGTACCGCGCTGGCCGTGCGCCGCTGGCAGCGGTCGAGGGCTTCATCCGCCAGCTGATCGGCTGGCGCGAGTACATCCGCGGGGTTTACTGGCTGGAAATGCCGGGCCTAGCCGAGGACAATTTCCTGGGTGCAACGCGCCCGCTGCCAGACTTCTACTGGACCGGCGAGACCGACATGGCCTGCCTGGCCGATTGCGTCCGCTCCACGCGTGAGAACGCCTATGCCCACCACATCCAGCGGCTGATGGTGCTCGGCAATTTTGCGCTCCTCGCCGGGATCCGCCCGCAGGAGGTCGCCGACTGGTTTCTGGTGGTCTATGCCGACGCCTTCGATTGGGTAGAGCTGCCCAATGTCGCCGGCATGGCTCTGTTCGCCGATGGTGGCCGGCTCGCCTCCAAGCCCTATGCTGCCAGCGGCGCCTATATCGACCGGATGAGCAATTACTGCGGCTCCTGCCGCTACAAGGTGAAGCTCAAGGCGGGGCCCGATGCCTGCCCGTTCAATGCGCTCTATTGGCACTTCCTGGCCCGCAACGCGGACAAGCTGGGCCGCAACATGCGGCTGGCCAATCCCTATGCCACCTGGCGGCGCATGAGCGAGGACAAACGCGCGGAATACCTAGCCAGCGCGGAGGATTTTCTTGGACAAATGAAGCCCGCTGAGCCGGGCTGGGTCAGGCACAATTCGGACTAGTATGCGCCGATTGCTTTCTTATCATTACCCCCACAAATCAGGGGCTAATACATGCGATTGCTAACTTTTCTGGCGGCCATGGCGCTGCCGACAGCCGTGCATGCGGCCGAATGGCGCGAGGCAGAAACCACCCATTTCCGGATCATGAGCGCAGGCGCGGAGAAGGATCTAGTCAAGTTCGCGGAACGGCTTGAACAGTTCCACACCCTGCTGCGCATGGCGACCGGGGCGAACGAAAATGGCCTGCGGATCGTAAAGGTGCGAGTCGTCCTGATGCCATCGGCAACCGAAGTAGAGCGACTTTACGGCGCAGACGACAAGGGTGTCCTGGGCTTCTATAGTCCGCGCGAGGAAGGCCCTGTCGCGGTGGTGCCCACATCGACGGATGGCTTCAGCCTGTCAGCCCAGCAAGTGCTGTTTCACGAATATGCGCATCACTATATGCTGCAGTATTCGCCCGTGGCCTATCCTGCCTGGTACGTCGAAGGCTTTGCCGAGATCACCTCGACCGCGTCGTTCGACCGGCCTGGCACCATCTCTTATGGCAAGGCAGCCGTGCACCGGAAGGGCGAACTGGAGACTCGGCGTTATCCGACCGCAAAGATGGTCGATGGCAGCTATGTCAAAGAGGGCGATGGTCGCCCTTGGTCCTATGGCGATGCCTGGCTGGTCACCCATTACCTGACCTTTGCCGACAAGCGCCGAGGACAGCTGCGCGCCTATCTTGATGCGATAAACGGCGGGCAGCCGTTGGAGCAGGCCGCCAAGGTTTTCGGAGACCTGACCGAGCTGCAGCGCGAAGTGAGCATCTATTTTGCCGGGCGCAGCTTTCCCTATCGCGCCGTGCCGCTGCCAGCAGGCGCGGCCGGGGAGATCAAGGTCCGTCAGGTCCCGGCCGACGAAGCTTCACTGATCGAGACCCAGGTTGAGCTGGGTCGTCGGCTGCGGCTGCCGAACAAGGCGGATGAGGAAGCGGAGCAGCAGAACGGCAAAGCCAAGCCACCCGAAAAGGACTACGCGACACGCCTTGCCGAAGCCAGGGCGCAGCGGGATCAGTGGCTGACGCAGCTCGAAACGCAGGTGGCGAGCACCCCCGGCAGCGTGCATGGCTGGCGCTTGCTGGCCGACGCGCGCTGCGCCGCAGAGCAGCACGAGGCCTGCCTGGCCGCAGCGGATCGAGCACTGGGCCTGGTGCCGGACGATCCGCGCGCCCAGGTCCGCAAAGCTCAGGCGATGATGGCATTGGCCAAGGACCTGCCGGCGGATCAGCGCAAGGCTCGTGTGACCGAGGCGCGCACCATGGCTGCCAACGTCATGAACGCCAACCCGGCCGACCCGGTGTCTCGCTTTGTCTTCTACCGGTCCTACGCTGCGGAAGGCCGCAAGGCTTCGCCGGTCGGCGTCAAAGCGTTGGTTGAAGCCGTCCACCTGGTACCGAGGCTGGACGGTCCGCGCCTGATCCTAGCGAGCGAGCTGGCTAGCCTTGGCCAGATCGAAGAGGCGCGCGCCGTGCTGCGGCCGCTGGCCTTCGATCCGCACGGCCGCGGATCGGCAGCTGCGGCGCGGGGAATGCTTGCCAAGCTCGACACGATGGGGCCTACACCGCCAACACAACCTTAGAATCCGAGAGGAACCTGCATGCTGACCGTCCACCACCTGCGCATCTCGCAATCCGAACGGATCGTCTGGCTGTGTGAAGAGCTTGGGATCGAATATGATCTGAAGCTCTACAACCGCCGCGAAGACAACCGGCTGGCGCCCGACGAGTACAAGGCGCTGCACCCGATGGGGATAGCGCCCGTGATCACCGATGGTGACCTGGTTCTGGGCGAAAGCGGGGCGATCTGCGAATATATCGACCGCAAGTATGGCGGCAGCCGCCTCTCCCCCGGTGTCGATGACCCGGACTTTGCCGATCACCTGTTCTGGTACCACTTCGCCAACGGGACACTGATGACCAACGGGATGATGGGGATCGCTGCGCAAGCAGCCGGAGCAACCGAGATGCCGCCCTTCGTCGCCGATCGCACCGCCAAGGCATGGGCGATGGTCGAAGCGCGCGCTGGCGAGGCAGAATTCTTTGGCGGCCGCAATCTCACCCTGGCCGATATCATGCTGGGCTTCAGCCTGACCACCGGGCGGGCCTTTGGCGGGATGTCGCTGGCGCCCTACCCTAACCTGGCGGCCTATCTGCAGCGGATCGGCCAGCGGCCCGCCTACCAGCGGGCAATGGCCAAGGCCGAGCCCGGCATGCCGCCAATGCTTACCTGACCTGGCGCCACGGCGCGGGAACCAGTTGGCCACGCTGGATGGCCAGCAGTAGCAGGATCACCCCGGCCAGCGAAGCGACAACCATAGCCACAACGCTGGCCTCCAGCCCGAAATCACCGCCGGTCAACCAGTCCGGACCGAGCCGGCGGGTGATCAGCAGGCCAAGCGGTGCCTGACCGCCCGAGACCGGCACCGAGAAGACCCAGCCCTGCGTGAAATTCCACGCCGCGTGGATGCCGATCGCCAGCCACAGCCGCCGCGTCAGCATATAGGCTGCGCCGAGCAGAATCCCGGCTTCGACTGCGATGGCGACGCTGGAGAACCAGGTCGCATCCGGGTTCATGATATGGAGCGCCCCGAACAGCGCTGACGAGAGAGCAAGGGCGATCCACGATCCCCACCACACTTCAAGGTGCCGGAAGACAATCCCGCGCAGGAGTATCTCCTCGAACACGCTGCTGAACACGGCCAGCGAGAGCATCGACCAGATCGCGCCTGCGCCGCGCAGGCCCAGAATCTCAAACCCACCCAGCAGGGCAACGATTCCGGTCATCACCGTGAACAGCATCGCGCCGCCGGCAAGCCCAAGCGCCAATTCGCGCCCGGCACTGGTGAACTCCAGCTCCCGGTCTGGCGCGCGTTCGATCCAGCGTTTATAACCCTTGTAGGCAAGGATGAAGAGCGCCGCGAGGATCACCGCGCCGAGCAGCCGCAGCGGCGTGTTCTTGGCCGCATCCAGCGCACCGAACAGCTTGTTGAGGGCGATCGAACCGACGCCGCCAACCGCGACCATCAGCACAAAGCCGATCAGCAGCAGGCTTGCAGGATGGGCGATGATGCGGCGCAGGCGGGTGGGCTCGGCAGTCGTAACGTCGGTCATCTGGCTCAACCCCCCGATAGTGTATTGCCCTATTGATACACAGGGGCCGAGCCGTCAATCTCCTTATCCGGCAGCATAGGGCACGATCTCGCCAGCGAAGACCGACTTTGCCTGGCCTTCCAGCCAGTCCATCGCCGCTGCCCAAGGGCCATGGCCATAGCTGATCCGAGCGACACCGCAGGCGGCCAGTTCCGCGCGAGTGCCGCGCCCCGGCCCCCACAGGTTATTGACCGGCAGCGGTGAGGCGGCACAGATCGCCGTAATCGCTGCATGATCGCCCAGGAACGGAACGAACAGACCGCTCGCCCCCGCTTGGGCATAAGCATCGGCCCGTTCGAGCACGGCATCGATCAGATGCTGGCCATAGTCTTCCGGCTTAACCCCGCGATAGACGTCGGTGCGGGCGTTGACGAACAGTCCAGTGCTGGCCGCTGCAGCGACGCGTTCGGCTGCCTGCGCGACCGGCAGCAAAGCACTCTCACCCGGCATCCGGTCTTCCTGGTTAATCCCAGCAGCGCCAGCATCCCGAGCTCGGCGAACCGAAGTCGCGACCTCGGCTGGCGTTGCGCCATAGCCAGTCTCGAAATCGAGCGTCACCGACAGATCGGTCACGCGCACTATGCGTTCCACGTTGCGCAGGGCATCGTCGATCGAGAAGTCCTCGCCATCGGCAAAGCCTTGGGCTTCGGCTACGCCATAGGAACCGGTGGCAATCGCCTTGGCCCCTGCTCGTGCTACCGCCCGCGCGCTGCCGGCATCCCAGATATTGAACAGCATCAGCGGATCGCCGGGGACATGGAGCGCCCTGAATGCGGTTACGGGGTCAGTCATTTCGCTTCCTTTTCGAGCAGCCTGCGCTTGATCTCCAAGCCATAGGCATAACCCCCCAGACCGCCACCTGTTGCAATGACCCGGTGACAGGGGATCAGGACAGCGACATTGTTGGCACCATTGGCGCTGCCAGCGGCCCGGACCGCCTTGGGCCGACCGACCGCAGCGGCCAATTGCGCATAGGTGCGCGTCTCGCCCGGCGGAATGCGGCGCAGTTCCTTCCACACCGCTTCCTGAAAGGCCGTGCCCTTCACGTCGAGCGGGATGTGACCGAAGTCACCCGGCGCTTCGACGGCGGCGACGACCTGCTCGAGCAGCGCTGCGAACTCGGCACCGCCCTCGACCAGTTCAGCCTTGGGAAAACGAGCTTCGAGCGCCTCGCGACCCTCGTTGAAAGACAGCCGGCAGACACCCTTGTCGGTCGCGGCAACCAGCATGGCGCCAAGCGAGGTTGGCACGACCGCCCAGTGGATCGTTACGCCCTGCCCGCCGTTGGCCCAAGCCGAAGGTGCCATGCCAAGTCTCCCTTGAGTGCCTTCATAGAATCGGCTCGGTCCGGAATAGCCCGCGGCATAGATCGCGTCGGTCACCCGGCCCTCGCCGGTCAGCGCCTCGGCCGCGCGCTCTTGCATTAACGCACGAGCATAGGCGGCAGGCGACAGGCCGGTGTGGCGGGTAAAGACCCGCTGAAAGTGTGTCGGAGAATAACCGGTCTCCGCCGCCAGCGCCGCCAGCGCGAGCGGTTGCTCGGCCGACTTGATCGCCGCGATGGCCGCCAGCACAGCGCGCTCGTCGCGGCTGACGTCATCAGGCAGGCAGCGCTTGCACGGCCTGAGGCCGGCAGCCCGCGCGGCTGCGCCGTCGGCGAAGAAGCGCACGTTGTGTCGCGCCGGATGCCGGGCCGCGCAGGACGGACGGCAATAGATTCCGGTGGTGAGCACGCCAGTGACAAAGCGCCCGTCGAAGGCCCGGTCGCGGGCCAGGACGGCGGTCCAGGCGTCGTCAGCATCAATCATCTTGGCAGTCATGGCTTAGCTCCTTGTTGAAGCAAGCCCTGCCCGATGCGGATGCGCCGTGCGTCCCGAAGCTTGCGGTCAAACCTTGCCGATCAGCCTCCGCAGGCCCGGAACAGCATCAGCGTCCGTTCCTTTGCCAGGTCTGCACTCTCCGGATGCCAGTCCTTGCGCCGGTCCGAGTTGAAGCCATGGCCTGCTTCGTAAACAAAGATCTGCGCTGTCGGGTGCTGCTTTTCGATCAGCTTCTCGACCGGTGCGAACTCGACCAGGTTGTCATAGCGCCCGAAATGGCAGATCGCCGGTGCCTGCGGCGCCTCGTCGGCAAAGCGGGTGGCGACATAACCGCCGTAATAGGATGAGGCTGCGGTCAGGTTCGGGCTGATCTGCGCCATCCGCCAGGCGACCGATCCGCCAAAACAATAGCCGACGATGAATACCGGCCCGCCCTTGTCGGCGAGCCAGTCAATGCAGGTCTGCGTGTCCTTGAGGCCCTGATCCCAATCATGCTCGTTGCGGGCAATCTCGACCGCGCGCTCCCAGTCGGCACCAGTATAGCCCAGCGCGCAGCCAGGCTCCTGCCGGTCGAACAGGCCAGGGCTGAGCACTTCATAGCCATCCTCGGCATATTCGTCGCACAGCTCGCGGATGTGGTCGGTAACGCCGAAGATCTCCTGGACCAGGACCAGGCCGCCACGACGCTCGCCATTCGGCATGGCATGGTAGACCGGCATTTGGTGCCCATCCGACATAGTGATCACAATCGTTTCGCCCATCGACCGGTCCTTCGCTCACATTGCTTGGCGGATAGTCCTAACCCCACCTTGCATCGCAGCACAATCGCCGCTATGCGCGCCCCCGTCCAAGGGGCAGATGTGCGGGCCTGGCCCGCTTCCGCCCCATCAATGCACCCGATGCAAGGAACTTGAGCGCGTGGAGAATTCCGGCGGCATTACGGCCAGCTTGCAGGGGCGATACGCCTCTGCGCTTTATGAGCTGGCCAGCGAATCCAAGGCTGTAACCGCTGTCGAGGGTGACCTCGACAAGCTGGGCGCGGCGATTCTCGGCAACGCCGATCTGGCCGCACTGATTCGCAATCCGCAGATCGGCCGCGATGCCGCTGCCGCCGCGATGGCCGAAGTCGGCAAGCTGCTCGGCCTGCATCAGCTCACCCAGAACTTCATCGGCGTGCTGGCGGGCAACCGTCGCCTCGCCGCGCTGCCCGATGTGGTCCGCGCCTTCAGCACGATCGCTACCGCTGCCCGCGGCGAAGTGACCGCCGAAGTGACCAGCGCCCATCCGCTCAGCGATGCCCAGCTCAAGGCGCTTGCCGCCAAGCTGAAGGCCCGTGAAGGCAAGGACGTGAAGATCAAGGCGAATGTCGACCCCGAAGTGCTCGGGGGTCTGGTGGTCCGGATCGGCTCCACCCAGATCGACAGTTCGATCCGTACCCGTTTGAACACCCTCGCGAATGCGATGAAAGGCTGAACATGGATATCCGCGCCGCTGAAATCTCGAAGGTCATCAAGGACCAGATCGCCAGCTTCGGTACGAAGGCCCAGGTCTCGGAAGTCGGCACCGTGCTGTCCGTCGGTGACGGCATCGCCCGCATCCACGGCCTCGACAATGTCCAGGCCGGCGAAATGGTCGAGTTCGCCAATGGCGTTAAGGGCATGGCCCTGAACCTCGAAGCCGACAACGTCGGCGTCGTGATCTTCGGCTCGGACGCCGAGATCAAGGAAGGCGACACCGTCAAGCGCACCGAAACCATCGTGGACGTCCCCGTCGGCAAGGGCCTGCTGGGCCGCGTGGTCGACGCGCTGGGCAACCCGATCGACGGCAAGGGCCCGATCGTGGATGCCACCCGCATGCGCGTCGAAGTCAAGGCTCCGGGCATCATCCCGCGCCAGTCGGTGAACGAGCCCGTCCAGACCGGCCTAAAGGCGATCGACGCCCTGGTTCCCGTTGGCCGCGGCCAGCGCGAACTGATCATCGGTGACCGCCAGACCGGCAAGACCGCCGTCGCGATCGACACCTTCATCAACCAGAAGGGCGTCAATGCCGGCACCGACGAGAGCAAGAAGCTCTACTGCATCTACGTCGCCGTCGGCCAGAAGCGCTCGACCGTCGCGCAGATCGTCCGCCAGCTCGAAGAAAACGGCGCGATGGAATACTCGATCGTCGTCGCCGCAACCGCTTCGGAGCCGGCTCCGCTGCAGTACCTGGCGCCCTATACCGGTGCGACTATGGGCGAATTCTTCCGCGACAACGGCATGCACGCCGTGATCGTGTACGACGACCTTTCGAAGCAGGCCGTCGCCTATCGCCAGATGTCGCTGCTGCTGCGCCGCCCGCCGGGCCGCGAAGCCTATCCGGGTGACGTGTTCTATCTCCACAGCCGCCTGCTCGAGCGTGCGGCCAAGATGAATGACAGCCTGGGCGGTGGTTCGCTGACCGCGCTGCCGATCATCGAAACCCAGGCGGGCGACGTGTCGGCCTACATTCCGACCAACGTGATCTCGATCACCGACGGCCAGATCTTCCTTGAAACCGGCCTGTTCTATCAGGGCGTCCGTCCGGCGATCAACGTCGGTCTGTCGGTCAGCCGCGTCGGCGGCGCCGCCCAGACCAAGGCGATGAAGAAGGTTTCAGGCTCGATCAAGCTGGAGCTGGCGCAGTACCGCGAAATGGCGGCCTTCGCCCAGTTCGGTTCGGACCTCGACGCCTCGACCCAGAAGCTGCTCAACCGCGGTGCGCGTCTGACGGAACTGCTCAAGCAGGCCCAGTTCAGCCCGCTGCCGTTCGAAGAGCAGACCGTGTCGATCTTCGCTGGCACCAATGGCTACCTCGATGCCGTCGCGACCGGCGACGTCGTCCGCTACGAAGCCGAAATGCTCAGCTTCATGCGCGACAAGCACGCCGACGTGCTGAAGCTGATCCGCGACACCCGCGATTTCGGCGACGATGCCAAGAAGGGCACCGTGGCCGCACTCGAAGCTTTCGCGAAGCAGTTCGCCTGATCCGATTGAAAGGGTAAGGCTTCATGGCCTCGCTTAAGGAACTCAAAGGTCGGATCAACTCGGTCAAGTCGACCCAGAAGATCACCAAGGCCAAGCAGATGGTCGCCGCGGCGAAGCTGCGCAAGGCGCAGGCCAATGCCGAAGCGGCGCGGCCCTATGCCGCGCGTCTCGCCACGGTGATGGGCTCACTCGCTGCCAAGATCACGGTCAGCGAAAACAGCCCCAAACTGCTCGCCGGGACGGGCAAGGACCAGGTTCACCTGCTGGTCGTCGCCAACTCGGACAAGGGCCTGTGCGGCGCGTTCAATTCGAACATCGTGAAGGCCGCGCTGGTCAAGGCCCGCAGCCTTGAAGCCGAAGGCAAGACCGTGCTGTTCTACCTCGTCGGCCGCAAGGGCCGCGCGGTGATCCGCCGGCTCTATCCGAAGGCCGTGCTGGCCATGTTCGACACGACCGACGTGCGCGAACCCGGCTTTGCCGAGGCGCAGAAGGTCGCGAACGAGCTGGTGGCGCTGTACGACGAAGGCAAGTTCGACGTCGCCCACCTGTTCTTCTCGACCTTCAAGTCGGCGCTGGCGCAGGATCCGACCGAACAGCAGATCATCCCCGTCCCCGCGCCCAAGGTAGCTGCCAGCAGCAGCGACCGTGCCGTGGTGGAATACGAGCCTGAGGAAGAAGCCATCCTCGCCGAACTGCTGCCGCGCTATCTGCGGACCCAGCTGTTCGGTGCGCTGCTGGAAAACCAGGCTTCGGAACAGGGTGCGTCGATGACCGCAATGGACAACGCCACGCGCAACGCGGGCGAACTGATCCAGAAGCTGACCATTCAATACAACCGCAGCCGCCAGGCCGCGATTACCACCGAACTGATCGAAATCATCGCTGGCGCCGAAGCGCTCTAACGACTTTCAAGGCAAGGAAACGACCATGGCCACCGCAGCCAAGACCACCACTCGCAAGAAGGCCGCTCCGGCCGCCGCCAACACCGCTGGCGGCAAGATCAGCCAGGTCATCGGCGCTGTCGTCGACGTGACCTTCGACGGCGAACTGCCGGCGATTCTCTCGGCGCTGGAAACTGACAATAACGGCAACCGTTTGGTGCTCGAAGTTGCCCAGCACCTGGGTGAAAACACCGTTCGTACCATCGCGATGGACTCGACCGACGGTTTGACCCGCGGTCAGCCGGTCACCGCCACTGGCGCGCAGATCTCGGTTCCGGTTGGTCCCAAGACCCTTGGCCGCATCCTCAACGTCATCGGTGAACCGATCGACGAGCGTGGTCCGGTCGGCGCCGAAAAGCGCAACCCGATCCACGCCGAAGCCCCGCTGTTCGTCGACCAGTCGACCGAAGCTGCCATTCTCGTCACCGGCATCAAGGTGATCGACCTGCTCGCGCCCTATGCGCGCGGCGGCAAGATCGGCCTGTTCGGCGGCGCCGGCGTTGGCAAGACCGTGCTGATCCAGGAACTGATCAACAACATCGCCAAGGGCCACGGCGGCGTGTCGGTCTTCGCGGGCGTCGGTGAACGTACCCGTGAAGGTAACGACCTCTACCACGAATTCCTCGACGCCGGCGTTATCGCCAAGGATGCCGATGGCAACCCGACCCCTGAAGGTTCGAAGGTGGCGCTGGTGTTCGGCCAGATGAACGAGCCCCCGGGCGCCCGCGCCCGCGTCGCGCTCTCGGGCCTGACCATGGCCGAATACTTCCGCGATGAAGAAGGCCAGGACGTGCTGTTCTTCGTCGACAATATCTTCCGCTTCACCCAGGCGGGTTCGGAAGTGTCGGCGCTGCTCGGCCGTATTCCTTCGGCGGTGGGCTACCAGCCGACCCTGGCGACCGACATGGGCGCGCTGCAGGAACGCATCACCTCGACCAACAAGGGTTCGATCACCTCGGTCCAGGCGATCTACGTTCCCGCGGACGACCTTACCGACCCGGCGCCGGCCGCCTCGTTTGCTCACCTTGACGCCACGACCACTCTGTCGCGCGCGATCTCGGAACTGGGCATCTACCCGGCCGTTGACCCGCTCGACTCGACCAGCCGCGTGCTGACCCCGGCCGTTGTCGGCCAGGAACACTACGACGTCGCTCGCCGCGTTCAGGAAACGCTGCAGAAGTACAAGTCGCTGCAGGACATCATCGCGATCCTGGGCATGGACGAGCTTTCGGAAGAAGATAAGCTCACCGTGGCCCGCGCCCGCAAGATCCAGCGCTTCCTGTCGCAGCCGTTCCACGTCGCCGAAGTCTTCACCAACATCCCGGGCAAGTTCGTCCAGGTCGAAGACACCGTGCGTTCGTTCAAGGCCGTGGTCGAAGGCGAATACGATCACCTGCCCGAAGCCGCCTTCTACATGGTCGGCGGGATCGACGAAGCGGTCGAAAAGGCCAAGAAGCTGGCTGAGGACGCCTAAGCATCATGGCCCTGCACTTCGAACTCGTCACGCCGGCACGGCTCGTTCGCTCGGAAGACGTCCACATGGTGGTCGTCCCCGGTGCGGAAGGCGAGTTCGGCGTGCTGGAAGGGCACGCGCCCTTCATGTCGACCATCCGCGATGGTGCCCTGCTGGTCTACCGGACCGAAGGCGCCGCTCCGGAAACCATCCAGATCCAGGGCGGCTTCGCTGAAGTCGCCGCAACTGGCCTGACCGTCCTGGCAGAACACGTCGAAGGCTAAGGCTTTCGGCTCCAACCGGACAAGCAAAGGGCAGCCTGCGGGTCGCCCTTTTCGTTTGCGCCGACCTGCCGATGCGCAGATAGCCCAGCAATGCCAGCGCTCTACGACACGATCGGGATCGATTACGCCCAGTTGCGCAAGCCCGATCCACGGATCGCGGTGCAGATCGAGCGGGCGCTGGGCGCGGCGCGGACGGTCCTCAATGTCGGTGCTGGCACCGGGTCCTATGAACCAGCAGATCGCGATGTGGTGGCGCTGGAGCCTTCAGCCGAGATGATCAGCCAGCGTCCGCCAGGGGCGGCCCCGGCTGTGCAAGGTTCGGCCGGAGCCATCCCCTTCCCTGACCAGAGTTTCGATGCGGCGATCGGCGTGCTGACGATCCATCATTGGGCCGACCAGCAGCAGGGCATCCGCGAGATGTGCCGGGTTGCCCGCGAACGGGTGGTGCTGTTGACTTTCGATCCGGCCGCGCGGCCCTGGCTGACCGATTACCTGCCCGAACTGGCTACGCTGGACGAGGCCGCCATGCCGTCGCTCGACACACTGTCGGACTGGCTCGGGTCGGTCGCGATCGAGCCGGTGCTGGTCCCGCACGATTGCTCCGATGGCTTCCTCTACGCCTATTGGCGGCGGCCGGCAGCTTACCTAGATCCGCGCATCCGCAAGGGCAGCTCCTCGTTCTGGAAGATTGAGCAGGCCGAAGCTGGGTTGGCCCGACTGGCAGAGGATCTTGCCAACGGCGTCTGGGAGCAGCGCTATGCTGCCTTGCTGGCCGGGGACAGCTACGATGCAGGATACCGGCTGGTCATCTCGCTCAGATAACCGCTATTTCTGTCTGCGCCCATAAGTCAGGTTGCGCCACAGTCGCTCCATTGGTCCCATGGCGTGATGAGCCAGCCACCAGCGCGAGAACACCACCTGGCAAGCGAAGATTGTCAGGGCAATGGCATAGATCCCCAAGGGCCTGACCTGTCCAATCAGCCCGAAGCCAACGCCATAGAACAGCACGATCCCGATCAGCGTATGGCTCAGATAATTGGTCAGCGCCATCCGCCCTGGCGCGGCGAACAGTTCCAGCACGCCGCGCGCGCGGGGCCAGGCCAGGAGGAAGGCAGCCCCATAGGCGAGGGCCATGGGCACTGTACCTAGCAGCGACGGCCAGTCGGCCTGTCCCTGCTTGGGTAGCAGGGCATAGGCCAGAGTCGGCGGTAGCCCCAGTAGCAAGCCTGCCAGCAAGGTGCGGCGCAGCAGTGTCCGGTCACCGGGCAAGCGCCCGGATGCAAACCAGCGGCCCACAATCAGCCCCAGCAGCATGATCCCCAGCACTTTGGGGATACGCCAGGTTTCGACCTTTAGCCCCCAGGCATAGATTGAACCGCTGCCAATCCAGGCAGCCAACTGGTCCCACCGGCCGCTCGCCAGTATTGCCACCCCATTGTCAGCTGTAATTCGTGTGCCAAACGCCAGAGCAACTGCATCGCTCAGCGCGTAGAGTGCGGCATGCGGCGCCCAGCCGAGCGCGGCGAAGAGCGCGCGCGCCGCGAAAGGAACGACGAAAATGAGCAGGACGGCCGCGATGGCGAGCCGGGTCTCGCTCCAGCGAATGAACAGCGGCAGGATCAGCCCCATCAGCGCATAGAGCGTCAGGATATCGCCATCCCAGATCAGACAGGAATGGATCAGGCCGATCCCCAGCAGCACCAGCACGCGCCGCCGGTAGATAGCCAGTCCATTGCCGCCACGCCCTTCGATTCGCGCCAGCTGAAGTGCGAATCCAGCCCCGAACAGCAGCGAGAACAGCGTGTAGAACTTTCCGTCGACCACCAGATGGTGGAACCGGTACTGCCACAAGGCATCGTCCGCCCCGGCTAGAGCCAATTGCTGGTCCTTGGTCATCAGGCCCCAGCCCGACCAGACCAGGATATTGGCGAGCAAAATCCCAAGCAGCGCAAAACCGCGCAGCGCGTCTAGCGCCTCGATCCGCTCGGCCGCAGTGGCCGCAGCTGGCTTTGCTAGATCGTCACGGTCCCCGTTATGCATGTCACGCATTGCCCCCCGACATGGATGCTAGACCCTTCAAAGCGGATGTCGATCCAGCCATCGCGGCCAACCTGGCGCCCCTGGCTGGCGCGGTAGCTGTCGCCATCGCCGACTTGCCCGGCGTTCAGGCGGAATGCCGCCGCCGCACCATTGCCGCTGCCGCAGACGGGATCCTCGGGGATGCCATCGCCGGGGGCAAAGCTACGGACCACCACGCGGTCACCTTCGACGGCATAAAGCGTAGCGCCGGTCCAACCCTTCGGCCCGTAATAGGCGGCCAATCGCGCTTCATCGTGCGCCAGGTTTTCCAGCGCCGCGATACCATCCACTTCGGCCACCAGCCAGACTGGCCCGACATCGACCGCCTGGGCCGCGCCCTTGACCGGGGCATTGATCCAGGCTGTCGCTTCCGGGTCGGTGAGCTCGGTCAGAGCATAGCGCGGCAGCCGGAATGAGAGACGATCGGCGCCAATGGTCAGTTCCACCAGCCCGACGGCGCATTCCTGCACCAGCCGGCCATCCGAGGGCGTTGCGATCCCAGCCTCGATCACCGCGTGGGCCGTGCCCAGCGTCGGGTGACCGGCAAAGGGCAGCTCGGCCTTGGGCGTGAAGATCCGCACCCGGTAATCGGCGCCATTCTGCGTGGGGGGCAGGACGAAGGTCGTTTCCGACAGGTTGGTCCAGGCAGCCATGGCCTGCATCTGCTCGGTGCTCAGTCCTTCCCCATCGAGCACCACGGCCACGGGATTGCCCATCAGCGGCACGGCGGTGAAGACATCGACTTGGGCGAAGCGGCGGGAAGCGGGCATGGTACTCAATCCTGCGGGGGGATTACGGGGCGGTAATTCCAGCGCATCGCCTGGCTGCCATCGATCTTGGAGATCTCGGCCATCAGCAGCTTGCCCTGCCGCCAATAGCGGATGCGCTGCGGGTAATCGTGGGCGGGATTGGCGAATTCGATCGCTTCCTCACTCACGAGGACCATCGGAAACTCGGACGCGGGCTTGCCCTGCGGCTGGGCCAGAAAGCTGATCGTACCATCCGGTTTCTGGCGGATTTGCGCGAGTTCCCAGCTATTGAGCCGCGGGCCGAAGCCGGTGCGAGCGATCCCCAGCATCAAGCCGCCGCGGGCATCGGTCCAGACTTCGTCCGACCAGCTGGCCCCGTCCTCGGTCATCCAGGTGCCCGCCATCCATTCCGGCAGGCTACGCGCCACGCTCTGAGCGCCCAGCGGCGTGGAGAGCAGGAGCAATACGGGCAGGAACAGCTTCTTCATCACGGCGACCCCGGACATGGCGAAGCGGTCGTTTTAGCGGCCTTCCCGCGCAGGCCAAGCGTGTTGTCACGCTGTTCGTCGAGCGATTTCGCCTAGTCGCTCTCGGCTGGCTCCTTCACCAGCCCTGCCCGCCACAGGTAAAGCCCGGCGGCAACGATCACGCCCGCACCCAGCAGGGTCCAGCCATCGGGGTGGTCGCCAAACCAGGCCCAGCCGATCACGCTGGCGACCAGCAGCTGGACGTAAGACATCGGCGCGACCTTGGCCGCGCCGGCCTGCGTGGTGCCCAGATAGACCAGCCAATGCGCGCAGCTGGCCGTCACCGTCACCACGGCGCAGCGGGCCACTACGGTCCAGTCGGGTATACCAATCGCAAAACGCTCGATCCCGGTCAGGGCGAACAGTGGCGCGGCAATGATCAGAATCGGCGCGGCATAGGCGGCAACGACAAATTGCATGGCAAGGCCCGATGCCTGCCCCGCGACATAGCGGTTGCCGATAATCAGCAGGGCAAAAGTCATCGCCGAAAAGACTGGCAGGACCGCCCACCAGCCGGCTTCAGCTAGGTTCGGTCGTAGCACGATCAAGACCCCCACGAAGGCGATAGCAGAGGCGATCCAGGTTTCCTTGCGCGCCGGCTCGCCCAGCAGAATGGCCGCAAACAGCGCGGTGAACATCGGGCTGGTAAAGCCCAGCGATGTTGCCGTGGCGAGCGGCAGAACGAACAACGAAGTGAAGAAGATCGTTGAGGAAATTGCCAAGGCGAGGCCCCTGCCCGCCTGCGGCCAGCGCCACATCTGACGCATCGCGACCATCCCTTCGCGCCACGCCAGCAAGACCCCCAGCCCCACCGCGGCAATGCTGAACCGCAGCGCGGCGATCGCCACCGGCGACCACTGGCCCGCCATGGTCTTGATCACGCCATCGCCCACCGACAGCACGGCGAACCCTGCGAGGGCAAAAAATAGTCCGAGAGAGTGGTCTTGTTTCAAGCGGTTCGCATAGGCCAAGCCAAGGAGATCTGCCAGCCTCCAGCCAAACTTTACCCGACGTTAAGCATAGTTTCCTATTCAGGCGGTCACTCGAGGGGACAAGGCGGGCGCCAAGCAGCGATGACCAAGCTGATCATCCAGATACCGTGCTATAACGAGGCCGAAAGCCTGCCGGAGACGCTTGTCGCCCTGCCCCGACGTATTCCTGGGATCGACACGATCGAGTTTCTGGTCATCGACGATGGCAGCCACGACGGCACCAGCGACGTTGCCCGCCGCTATGGCGTCCAGCACGTGGTGCGCCACCGCCGCAATCGGGGTCTGGCCGCAGCCTTTCAGACCGGGATCGACGCCGCGCTGGCCGCCGGGGCCGATATCATTGTCAATACGGACGCCGATGGACAGTATGCCGGTGAAGACATCGCCCTGCTCGTCGCGCCCGTCGTAACTGGCCAAGCTGATATCGTTGTGGGCGATCGCGGAGTGGGCGACAATGCCCACTTTGGTCCGATCAAGCGGCGGTTGCAGCGCTTCGGTAGCGCTGTGGTCCGGCGCCTGTCCGGGACCGATATCACGGATGCGGTCAGCGGATTCCGGGCGATCAGCCGTGAGGCAGCGCAGCGCATCACCATCACTACCGAATTCTCCTATACTACCGATATGCTGATCCAGGCCGGCAAGAAACGGCTTCGGATCACGTCGGTGCCGATCCGCACCAACCGCACCGAGCGCCCCAGCCGGTTGTTCAAATCGATTCCTCAGTTCATCGTCCGCCAGCTGGTGACGATGTTGCGCGCCTATACGACCTACAATCCGCTGCGGGCCTTCCTCGGCACCGGCGCGCTGATCACCATGGTTGGTCTGATCCCGATCGTGCGGTTCCTGGTCTACTGGTTCATGGGGGATTCCGACGGACACGTGCAGTCCCTGGTACTGGGCGGCTCGCTGCTGGTTCTGGGTGTGATCACGTGCCTGATGGGCGTACTGGCCGATCTGATCGGGGCGAACCGCAAGTTGATCGAAAAGACGCTGACCGAGGTCAAGCGGCTCGAAGACCGGCTCGAGGCTTATGAAGGCAAACCCGCACCAGCCAAGCGCCGCCGCGCTGCCTGAGCGGATGATCGCAACTGTGCCAAGTCAGGCAGTACCAGCGGGCAACCCTGCCTCGTCCGAGCGCGTCGCCTTGCGAACGGTTGCCGGAGCGGCTTGCCTGATGCTGATCGCCCACCTTTGGGTGGCGCTGACCCGCAGCATCAACTGGGACGAGTTCCATTATTTCGATCTCATCCGCCGCTATGCTGCGGGAACGCTCGATGCCCCGCTGCAGACTTTTCATGTTCACTTGTTCAGCTGGCTCCTTGAGCTGCCATTCGAGCCAACCGCACAGGTTCGCGGCGGACGACTCGTCATGCTGGCCTGCCTGGGCGGTGCGGCGCTGGCGACATATGGCATCGCAGCGCGCTTCGCCTCGCGCCCGGCTGCGGCATTGGTGGCGCTGGCCTGGCTGACCGGCGGCTTCGTCGTGTGGCATGGCACCGCGTTTCGAACCGACCCGATGGCGACGGTATTGCTGATGGCCTCACTGTGGCTGCTGGCCTGCCGCGCACTCACCGCGCGCAATGCTCTTGTTGCAGGTGCGCTGGCTGGCCTTGCTGCGCTTATCACGATCAAGTCCGGCCTCTATGCCCCGGCCTTTGCAGCCATTGCCATGCTGCGGTGGGACCAGGATGGACAACGGGCGGTAATCCGCAGCGCCGCTGTTACTGCGCTTTCAGCACTGACTACCTTCGCCGTGCTCTACCAATGGCATGCGGGACAATTGATCGCAGCCCCGCCGAATGCCGGTATGGCAGACACCCAATCTGCCTGGTCCACCGTCTTTTCCGAGGGCATCCTGCCGCGTGCCGATGCGCTGTGGACCCAGATAAAGCTTGCCCCTCACATCTCGTTCCTGATCGCCTTTGCCCCTCTGGCCTGGTGGTTTGCCCGTTTTGACCGCTCGCGCATGCTCGTGATGATCGGGCTGACGCTGCCGCTGGTAACCGTGCTGATCTATCGCAATGCCTATCCCTACTTTTACGTCTTCGTCCTGCCGACAGTTTTGGTCGCGACCGCACCGGCGATCGAACTGATCGTCCGGCGCATATCTGCAACCGGATTTGGCCTGCTGCTGACCCTGCTCGGCATTGGCCTTGCAACCGCTGGCCCGCGCGGCACGCTCGATGGCCAGCGCCAAACAATCGCGGCAGCAAAGCAACTGTTTCCGCAGCCAGTCACCTATATCGACTTTGCCGGCAGTCTCGGATCGCAGAACCGGGCGACCGACTTCATGCTCTCAGGCTGGGGGCTCAAGAACTATCATGCGCGTGGCATTCCTGAACTGCGCCAGATCATGCTGCACAAGACTGTGCCGCTGCTCGTGGTCAATCACCCTGTTCTCGACGCCGCGATGGCTGGCGAGCGGCCCAACGAGCGGCTGATGGATGCTGATGCAGCCGCACTGCGAGGCAACTATATTCCGCATTGGGGCCGACTCTACGTGGCTGGCAAGGTTTTCTCGCCGGGCGCAGATCCGATCGAAGCCGAATTCCTGGTACCGGGACCCTACACGCTTGAAGGCGCTGCCCTTGAGCTTGATGGCAAGGCTTACCGTCCAGGCGATATCATTTCGCTGGACCGCGGGTTCCACCGGATCGGTGGTTCGCGTGAAGTCCAGGCTACACTGCGGTGGGGGAAGAACCTGCCATGGCCGGCCGAGGCGCCTCTGCCCGTGCCGCCGTTCGACGGGTTCTGATCGTGGTGGCCGCGCCTATCCACGAATCTGCCTTGCGGCTGCGCGGCCAGCTGGCGCGCTGGCGGCTGCCCCTGCTTGTGGCCGGGGCAGTACTGTTCACGCTTGGCGCCTGGCTGTCATTGCGCAGTCTCGACCTTTCGCTGGCCTCGCTTCAGCTCACGCCGCTCGCGGCGCAGCTGGCACTCGCCCCGCTATCGCTGCTCTATGCAGGGGTTGGCATGCTGCTGCTCGCCCGCGCTGCTGGCCACGCCATGCCGCTCGGCAAGGCGACTGGCTTGTCGGCCTGGGCCACGCTGGCTGAGGCCTTGCCGCTGCCGGGAGGAGCAATGGTCCGGGCTGGCGCCCTTGTCGCCGAAGGGACGGGCCTGGCTCGCAGTTCGGCGCTGGTGCTGGCCAATGCGCTGCTGTGGATCTCGTTCGCCACCCTGAGCTGCGGTGTGGTGCTGCTGACCCACGGGCTGCCCGCCGCTGCCGTGCTCTTGCTCGGTGGTGCGATCGGCTCGGCCGCCAGCTTCGGCTGGCTGTCGCGCAGTTCCGGGCCGGCTCTTGCGCTGCAGACGGCTCTGCACCGACTTTCGGGCATGGCCTTGATTGCGGTGCGGCTATACTTTGCCTTCCTGACGCTGGGGGTCGCCGTTCCGCTGGCCGACACGCTGCCCTTTGCGCTGGCTAACATCGCCGGGTCGGCTGCTTCCATCGCTCCGGCTGGACTGGGAATCAGCGAAACGCTTGCCGCCGGTGCCGCCGCCACGGTCAAGGTCGCGCCCGCTGCAGCCTTCCTTGCAGTCGGACTTGACCGGTTGATCTGCCTCTCCGCCAGCGGGCTGCTCGCGCTGTTCACCGGCCGGAAGCGGAGCGTAGCGGGATGAGCGCGCACCGGTTCCTGGTCTGGGGTACTTTTGACACCGGCAAGCCGCGGGTGCGCATGCTGCTGGAGGCGCTGCGCCAGACTGATCCTGCACTTCCGGTAGTCCACCGTAACCCCTGGGCCGGGATCGAGGACAAAAGCCAGATCAAGGGCTTCGCTGCCAGAGTGATCGTGTTGCTGCGCTGGTTGCTGGCCTATCCTGTCCTAGTTGCGGCTTATCTGCGCGCACCGCGCCACGAGGTCGTCGTGGTTCCCTACCCCGGTAACCTCGACGTGCTGATCCTGTGGCCGCTCGCCCGGCTGCGCGGCGCCAGAATCTGCTGGGACATGTTCCTTTCGCTTTACGACACGGCGGTGATTGACCGGGCCATGACCCGGCGCGGTGGGCTGGCGGCGCAGCTCATCTATGCGGCGGAATGGCTTTCGACCCGTGCAGCAGACCGGATCCTGCTGGATACCCGCACGCACGCTGAATACGTCGCCGAGCTGTTCGGCCTGCCGGCCGCAAAAGTGGGCGCGTTCCAGGTCGGGGCTGAAACCGATCTGTTCGTTCGCGCCGATTATGTTCCCGCCGCTGAGCCGCTTGAAGTACTGTTCTATGGCCAGTTCATCCCGCTCCACGGGATCGACACAATCGTCGAAGCGATCGCCCTGATTGAGCAGGATTCGTCCGCCCCGACGCTCGCTTTCACGATCGTTGGCCAGGGCCAGGAGCAGCCCAGGATCGACGCGCTGATTGCCGCCAGGCAACTGCGGAGCGTCCGACGCATCGCCTGGGTCGAATTCACCGAGCTACCGGCTCTGATCGCTCGCGCCGCGATCTGCCTTGGCGTTTTTGCACCTGAAGGCAAAGGCACCCGGGTAATCCCGAACAAGGTGTTCCAGATCCTGTCAGTCGGGCGTCCGCTCGTGACCATGGACAGCCCCGCGATCCGCGAACTGGTTGAGCCCGGACCCGCGATCAGGATGGTGCCGCCGGGCGATCCTGCCGCCCTGGCAGCAGCGCTGGTTTCCCTGGCGCGCGATCTCGCTGCGCCGTCTCGCGCCGAAGTCATTTACAAATCTGCACTTGCCGCCATGCCCCGCGTCGGGGCAACGACTATCCACACCCAGTTCCTTGCCGCCACGGAGACCTTGTGATGTCCACCGCCGCCCCCGCTCCATCGGCCCTGACCGTCGATCGCCAGTATGGCGCAGTGCTTGAAGGACGCTGGGTTCCTGCCCCGCGCTTCGTCTTGCGGCGCCATCGCGTGCTGCCGCTGGTCGACCGCCTGCCAGCTAGCCGGGTGATCGAAGTCGGCTGCGGATCGGGTGCGTTGCTGCGCGAACTCGCCCAGCGCGGTCACGAATGCGTCGGACTGGAAACATCGCCCGATGCGGTTGAGGTGGCCGGTCAGATGCTCGCTGGCTTTCCGAAGGCGCGGGTGCTGGCCAAGGGCGAGCCCGATTGGGAGGGGACATTTGACCTGCTGATGGCCTTTGAGGTGCTTGAGCATATCGAGGACGATCACGCTGCGCTGCGCGAATGGGTTCGCTGGCTGAAGCCGGGCGGCAAGGTCATCCTGTCCATGCCGGCGCACATGGCAATGTGGAGCCAGCGCGATGCCTGGGCCGGGCACTATCGGCGCTATGGCCAGGAAGACATGATCAATCTGGCCAAGGCGGCCGGCCTTAAGGTCGAGAAGCTTGAATGCTATGGGTTTCCGCTCTCCAACCTGACCCATTGGCTGGGCAACGTATCCGTCCGCGGCCAGGACTATGCTGGGGGCGGGATGAGCCAGGAAGAAGCGACCGCTGCCAGCGGGACCGACCGGAAGACTGCCATCAAGTATTTCTCGTGGCAGCGTTCACCGATCGGTCGGGCGATCATGAGCACCGCCTGCCAGGTCCAGCGTCCGTTCCTGGGGACCCGGCTGGGCGATGGCTACCTGCTGGTCGCGACCAAACCCTGGCAACACGGGAAAAATCGGCGTTCCATTAGGAAATATTCAAAGTTTCCGGCTTATTTACCATTCCCGTAAGGCCGCAGGTATCCAAGCCGACGGCATTCAGACCGCAGATTTCCGGGGGATAGAGCCACAATGAGCGCATTCGGCCGACGCAATGGAGCAGGTGGCATGGCCCCTGGCGCGCGCCCCCAATTCGGTGTCGCTCGTCCGATGAAGGGCGGGATCGAAGCGCCCAAGGCGCCGGTCCCAGGCGGAGACCAGTTCCCGCCGCTTCCCGGCGAAACCGCCGATCAATTCTACGACAACGGCGCACTCAAGGCCGATGCGATGACCCGGCTGCAAGACCGCGTCAACGGCGTGGTTGAGAACCAGTACAACGCGGAAGGCTTCGAAGCCTCGGTCCACAAGATCAAGGAACAGGTGCTGCCGCGCCTGCTCGAACGCGTCGATCCGGAAGCTGCGGCCACGCTGAGCAAGGAAGAGCTCTCTGAAGAGTTCCGCCCGATCATCATGGAAGTGCTGGCCGAACTGAAGGTCACGCTGAACCGGCGTGAACAGTTCGCGCTCGAAAAGGTTCTGATCGACGAACTGCTCGGCTTTGGTCCGCTCGAGGAACTGCTCAACGACCCCGACGTGTCGGACATCATGGTCAATGGGCCAGACCAGACCTACATCGAAAAGAAGGGCAAGCTCCAGCTCGCCCCGATCCGCTTCCGCGACGAAGGCCACCTGTTCCAGATTGCCCAGCGCATCGTGAACCAGGTTGGTCGCCGCGTTGACCAGACCACCCCGCTGGCCGACGCCCGCCTCAAGGACGGCAGCCGCGTCAACGTGATCGTGCCGCCGCTCAGCCTGCGCGGTACCGCCATCTCGATTCGTAAGTTCTCCGAGAAGCCGATCACGCTCGATATGCTGCGCGACTTCGGTTCGATGAGCGACAAGATGTGCACCGCGCTGAAGATCGCCGGTGCCTGCCGCATGAACATCGTCATCTCGGGCGGTACCGGTTCGGGTAAGACGACCATGCTCAACGCCCTGTCGAAGATGATCGACCCGGGTGAGCGCGTGCTGACCATCGAAGACGCGGCCGAACTTCGGCTTCAGCAGCCGCACTGGCTGCCGCTCGAAACCCGCCCGCCGAACCTCGAAGGTCAGGGCGCGATCACCATCGGTGACCTCGTCAAGAACGCCCTGCGTATGCGTCCGGACCGGATCATCCTGGGCGAAATCCGCGGCGCGGAGTGTTTCGACCTTCTCGCCGCGATGAACACCGGTCACGACGGCTCGATGTGTACGCTCCACGCCAACAGCCCGCGCGAGTGCCTGGGCCGTATGGAAAACATGATCCTGATGGGCGACATCAAGATCCCGAAGGAAGCCATCAGCCGCCAGATCGCGGAATCGGTCGACATCATCGTCCAGGTCAAGCGCCTGCGCGACGGTTCGCGCCGCACGACCAACATCACCGAGGTAATCGGGATGGAAGGCGACGTGATCGTCACCCAGGAGCTGTTCAAGTTCGAGTACCTGGACGAGAGCGAAGACGGCAAGATCATCGGCGAATTCCGTCCGTCGGGCCTGCGCCCCTATACGCTCGAAAAGGCCCGCCAGTTCGGCTTTGACCAGGCCTATCTGGAAGCCTGCCTCTAGAGCGCGTAGCGCAGGATAAAGACGGCAGCGATCAGCAGGACGAACAGCGCCAACACGAAAACGGTCCCCCAGGGCATAAAGCCCACGGCATCGGGATCGCTGCGGCGCATTCGCCGGCGTTCGCCCCACCAGGCGACGACTGCAATCAACGCCGCGCTGCCGGCCAACTCCGCCCAGGGCGCCCAATCGGTATAGAGCCAGTCCCAATTCACCGCGCCCCGCTGCTCGGTTCGTCGCGCAGCGTCAAGCCGGAGCGTGCATTCGGCTTGTGTTAACACCAGCTAGGTGAAACAGGATCGGTGCAATTCCTGCAACGGAGACGAGCCATGAAGAAGCGTATCATTGCCGCGGTCATGCTGGCATCGCTGGCGGTCACCACCGCCGCCTGCAACACGGTCAAGGGCCTGGGCCGCGATATCGAATCGGTCGGCGAAGCTGGCGACCGCGCGACCTGAGGCGTCGCTAGAGCCGGATGCGATTCTCCGCCGGGTGCATTTCCCGCGCCCGGCGTTCGCGCACGATCAGCCAGGCCAGCAGCCCGATTGGCCCGGCCATGAAGGTGGCGAACAGGAAGGGCACCTGCACCGCTCGGCCAAAGCCCTTGTTATCGGCATCGCGCGCGATCCACAGGCCGGTGAACAGGTCGAACGCCAGGTAATGGGTCCAGCCGATCACCAGTCCGCCATCTGACATAAACAGGCGGCGCAGGCCCTCGATCGAATAGTCCGAAGCGACATAGGGCTGGCTGCCCGGCACCTGACCAGGATCGACCCCGCCACTGAGCAGCGCGGCGAACATCACCGCGTAACATAGGCACAGGAGGCCAACGCCCAGATAGAGCACGGCTGTCATCGCCAGCGGCTTGCGCGGCAGGAACAGCAGGATGAGCCAGGCGATGACCACCACCGCATTGGTGAAAGAGAACATCGCCTGCCACATCGCGCTTACCCCTCTACCTTGTCGCCCTTCCAGGCCAGCACCGGCTTGCGGGCTGCCAGCGTCTCATCCAGCCGGCGGCGCGGGGCGAAGTGCGGCGCAGTCTTGAGCGCTGGATCACCCTGCTTGGCCCGCAGCGCCACCGAACGCAGCGCACCGATGAACTGATCGAGCGCGGCCTTGCTTTCGGTTTCGGTCGGCTCGACCAGCATCGCGCCGTGAACCACCAGCGGGAAATAGACCGTCATTGGGTGGAACCCTTCGTCGATCAGCCCCTTGGCGACGTCGAGCGTCGAGAAGCCTTCGGCAAAGCCATCGTCGGTGAACAGCGCCTCGTGCATGCAGGGACCGGAATGGCCGAACGGCGCATCGAGCACGCCTTCCAGGCTGCGCAGCACATAGTTGGCGTTGAGCACCGCATCCTCGGCAACCTGCTGCAAGCCATCGGCCCCGTGGCTCAGGATATAGGACAGCGCCCGCGTGAACATGCCCATCTGGCCGTGGAACGCGACCATCCGGCCGAAGCTGTCGGGCTGGTCCTCACCTGCGGTCCCTTCCTCGACCAGGCGCAGCGTGCCATCGGCCTCGCGCTTGACGTAGGGCAGCGGGGCATAGGGCGACAATGCGGCCGAAAGAACCACCGGACCTGAACCCGGCCCGCCCCCGCCGTGCGGCGTGGAGAAGGTCTTGTGCAGGTTGATGTGCATGGCATCGACGCCAAGATCGCCGGGGCGAACCTTTCCAACGATCGCGTTGAAGTTCGCACCGTCGCAATAGACGTAGCCGCCGGCAGCGTGAACCGCGTCGGAAATCGCCTTCAGGTCCGGTTCGAACAGGCCGCAAGTGTTTGGATTGGTGATCATCACCCCGGCAACGTCTGGACCCAGACGGGCCTTGAGCGCCGCCAGGTCAACCCGGCCCGCTTCGGTCGCCGGAATGTTCTCAACCGAGAAGCCAGCAAAGGCTGCTGTGGCCGGATTGGTGCCGTGGGCACTCTCGGGAACCAGAATGACCCTGCGATCTTCCCCGCGCGCTTCGAGCGCGGCCTTGATCGCCAGGATCCCGCACAGCTCGCCGTGGGCGCCGGCCTTGGGCGACATCGCAACGCTGTCCATGCCGGTCAGCGTCACCAGCCAGTGGGCCAGCTCATCGATCACGGCGAGCGCGCCCTGCACCGTCTCACGCGGCTGGAGTGGGTGAACGTCCTTGAAGCCCTTCATCCGCGCCACGGCCTCATTCAGCCGCGGGTTGTGCTTCATGGTGCACGAACCGAGCGGGAAGAAGCCCAGGTCGATGCCATAGTTCTGGCGGCTGAGGCGGGTGTAATGGCGCACGGTCTCCGGTTCGGAGAGTCCCGGCAGGCCGATGGCATCCGCCCGAGTCAGGTTGCCCAGCCGCGAAGGCGCGGCGGGAGCCGGATCGATATCGACGCCAGTGGTGCTGGTATCGCCGATCTCGAAGATCAGGCGCTCTTCCAGCATCAACGCGCGGTTGCCGGTGAAGGTTTCATTTTGCACGCTGTGGGCCTCGCCCATTTCGGGCCGCCAGCCGGCAGTGTTGGGCGCGTTCATGCCAGCACCTCCTTCAGGGCTGCTTCAAAGGCAGCGATATCTTCGTCAGAGACGACCTCGGTAACGGCGACGATCAGGCCGTTCTCCAGTGCAGCTTCGTCCGGATAGAGCCGGCCCAGCGAAACCCCGCCCAGCACGCCCTTGGCGGCAAGATCATGGACCACGGCGCGGGCCGGTTTGGGCAGCGTCACCGTGAATTCGTTGAAGAAGCTGTCATTCACCACGTTGACACCGGGGATGGCCGACAGCCGGTCGGCCACCTGCACCGCGCGGGCATGGTTCAGCGCCGCCAGATCGCGCAGGCCGCGCTCACCCAGCAGGGTCATGTGAATGCTGAAAGCCAGCGCACAAAGCCCTGAGTTGGTGCAGATATTGCTGGTCGCCTTCTCGCGCCGGATATGCTGCTCCCGGGTCGAAAGCGTTAGCACGTAGCCGCGCTTGCCCGTGGCATCGACTGTCTCACCGCAGAGCCGGCCCGGCATCTGGCGGACATACTTATCGCGGGTCGCGAAGAGGCCAACGTAGGGCCCGCCAAACTGCAGGCCGACGCCAAGCGATTGCCCCTCGCCCACCACGATGTCCGCGCCCATTTCCCCCGGCGACTTGATTGCGCCCAAGGCAACCGGCTCGTTCACCACGGCAATCAGCAGCGCGCCAGCGGCCTGACAGGCAGCGGCGAGCGGTGAGAGGTCCTCGATGCGGCCGAGCACGTCGGGATACTGGACCACGACACAGCTGGTTTCGGCATCGATCGCACTGATCAGGCGGGCCATGTCCGTGCCGGCAAGGTCAGGCCTCGTCGTGTCGAGCGTATCGCCAGTGAAGCGCGCCATGGTCTTGGCCACGCTGACATAGTGCGGGTGCAGGCCGCTGCTGAGCACCGCCTTCTTGCGGCGCGTGACGCGGCCGGCCATGCCAATGGCTTCCCAGCAGGCGGTCGAGCCATCGTACATCGAGGCATTGGCCACATCGCAGCCAAACAGACGCGCGACCTGGGTCTGGAATTCAAACAGCACCTGCAAGGTGCCCTGCGCGATTTCCGGCTGGTAGGGCGTGTAGGCCGTCAGGAACTCGCCGCGCTGGATCAGGTGATCGACGCTGGCAGGCACGTGGTGCTTGTAGGCCCCTGCCCCCAGGAAGAACGGGTGGTCCGACGCAGCCTTGTTCTTGCGTGCGAGTGCCGAAAAGTGGCGTTCAACCGCCATTTCGGTCTGCCGCAGCGGCAGGCCGGGTACCGGCCCGGAGAGGCGCGCTTCGGCGGGCACATCAACGAACAGGTCGTCGATGGTACCGGCACCGATCACGCCGAGCATGGCGCTGCGATCATCGGGAGTCAGGGGCAGGTAACGCATGGGCTCAGAGCTCCGCGACGTAGGCGTCGTAGGCGGCCTTATCCATCAGGCCTTCGAGCTCGGCAGTGTCGCTCAGGTCGATGCGGAACAGCCAGCCGCCCTCTTCGGGATCGGTGTTGACCGTTTCAGGGGCATCGCCGAGCGCCTCATTGGCGGCAGTGATCGTGCCCGAAACGGGCGAATAGACGTCCGACGCGGCCTTGACGCTGTCGACCACGCAGGGGGCATCGCCCTTCTTCACGGTGCTGCCGACGGCGGGCAGGTCGACATAGGTGATGTCGCCCAGCTGGCTCTGCGCATAGTCGGTGATCCCGACGACACCGCTGGTGCCGTCAACGTCGATCCATTCGTGGTCCTGGGTGAAATAGCGGGTCATGGCGGTCAGGCTCCTCGGAAATAACGATGGGGAACGAAGGGGGTGGAAACGACCTCGGCAGCGAGGCGCTTGCCCCGGACCTCGATCTCAAGCTTGGTGCCGGGCGCGGCATGGGCGCTGGCGACATAGGCCATGGCGATCGGCTCACCTCGGCTGGGCGAAAAACCGCCCGAGGTGACGACGCCAACCTGTTCGTCGCCAAGATGGACCGTCGCGCCTTCACGCGCGGCCTGGCGGCCTTCAAGCACGAGGCCGACCCACTTGCGGGCAGTGCCTTCGGCAATCTCGCTGAGGATCCGTTCAGCGCCGGGGAAGCCGCCTTCGGTGCGGCGGCGCTTGTTGATGCCAAACAGCAGGCCGGCTTCGACCGGGCTGGTTTCGGGCGAGAGGTCATGGCCATAAAGTGGCAGACCCGCCTCAAGGCGCAGCGAATCCCGTGCGCCCAGGCCAATCGGTTTCACTTCCGGCTGGGCGCAGATCAGATCGGCCACGCGGGTCGCGTCGGCGGCGGGAATCGAGATTTCGAACCCGTCTTCACCGGTATAGCCCGAACGGCTGATCCAGGCATCGACTCCGTCGATCTTGAACTGGCCGCCCTTCATGAAGGTGAGCGCCGACAGCGGATATTCGCCGGTCACCACGCGCTCAAGAGCGGCGAAGGCCTTGGGGCCCTGCAGAGCCAGCAGCGCGCTGTCGTCGAGGTGATTGATCGTCACTTCATCGGGCAGATGTTCACGCAGGTGGCCGATGTCGTCCCACTTGGTTGCGCCGTTGACCACCAGATAGAAACCGGTGTTCCAGCGCGTGACCATCAGGTCATCCAGCACCCCGCCGTTCTCGTCGAGCAGCAGGGAATAGCGCGGACCATAGGGCTTCAGGGTCGAGAGATCGATCGGCAGCACGGCTTCAAGCGCGGCTTCGACTGCCCCCAAGTCATTATTGGCGCCCGAAATGAACAGTTGCCCCATGTGGCTGACATCGAACAGCCCGGCACTTTCGCGGGTCCAGGTATGCTCGGCGATGATGCCTTCATACTGGACCGGCATCCAGTAACCGGCGAACTCGACCATCCGGCCGCCACGCGCGCGGTGCCAGGCATCGAGCGGCAGGGTGAGCACTTCTGGCTCAACCGCTTCATCGTCTTGAATTGAATTGACGTCGCCCACAGCTCTACCCCGCACAGAATGCACCAAAACCGGTGCCCCCTCTGTCACGGAAACCTGAGAGCTTTCCCCGGCCTAAGACCGGGTTACCCCTTCGGCGGCCCCGCAATTGCGGAACACTTTCCAGAGCATCGCTATCGACCCACGCGGTCCCTGGTGCCTGAGAGATTCCGGGGCGGTTGCTCCTTCGGCGTCCAGCGAAACGGTTGCCCGAATCGCCGGAACTCTCCCGCGCGGTCAGCGATGCAATGGGCGATGGCGGGCCGCGCTGGCGGAGTCAATCCCAGCCTTTCGGTCCGTCCCCAAAGCCGGCTCAGTCAGCCTTTCGGGCTGCCCGGAGAATCGCTTCATGCTCGAAGACGAAGCGGCCAAAGGCTTTCTCCCGGGTCAGGCCCACAATCGCGCGGGCCATCGTTTCCGCCTTGATCGATCGGTACTTCGCATATTGGCCCTGCAGCAGCAGATCGGCCACCGGGCTTAAGATCCGTCCCGCCAGTTCGGCCGGGCGCAGTTCCTCGCGCGGGCCGCGCAGCAGGCCGGGCCGCAACACGTCGAGCCGGGGAATGCCGACGCGGCCCAGGGCCTGCTCGGTCTCACCCTTGACCTTGAGGTAGAAGTTCTTCGCCATCGCATCGGCCCCGACCGAGGAAACGGCGATCATCTGCCGCATGCCGGCATCCTTGGCCGCCTTGGCGCAGGCCAGCACCAGGTGATGGTCAACAGCGCGGAAATCGGTCTCGCTCTTCCCGGCCTTCTTCCAGGTGGTGCCAAGCGCACAGGCCAGAACATCGGCACCCGAAGCGGCAATAGCATCGCCCCAATTCTCCGGCGGAGCGACCAGCACTTCCATCCGTGCGCCGATCGGCAGGGGGATCTCACGGCGGGCAATCGCGACCAGACGAATATCGCTGCGTCCCACGGCCAAGCGGATCAGGCTCTGCCCGATCAGGCCCGAGGCGCCGACCAAGGCGATGCGGGTGACTTTAGACATTGCGAAGTCCTTCAGGCGTGCGGCCATAGATCGCCGCGTGGGCGGCAATCGCAAAGCGATCGGTCATGCCGGCGATGTAATCGGCGATATGGCGGCTGCGATGCGGCTCCTCGGCCGGCAGGCGGCTGGCCCAGCCTTGCTCCATCAGCGCCGGGTTCTGCGCATAGGCAGCATAGAGCTCAGCCGTCACCGCCCGCGCCCGCTCAGCCGTCTGGAGCTGCTGCGGATTGTGGTAGAGCCGGTCATACATGAACCGCTTGAGCGTGCGCTCCTGCGCCGCAAGGCCGGCGGAAAAGGCACATGTTGCCTGCCCGGCGGCGCGGACATCGTCGGCGCTGCCCATGCCCTGAGCGCGGGCGGAGGTCTCCGCGATCACATCGTTGACCATCCAGCCAATCTGGCTCCGAACCAGCTCGCGCAGGCGGCGATCCAACGGCGCGGCGGGGAACTTGCGTTCGATCGCGCGCCACTGCTCGGCCACGAAATCGAGCGTCAGGAGTTCGTCCAGCTCAAGGAAGCCGGCCCGCAGGCCGTCGTCGATGTCGTGGTTGTCATAGGCAATGTCGTCGGCAATCGCCGCAACCTGGGCTTCCAGCGAAGGCCAGGTGGTGAGATCGAGCGGATAGGAGGCATCAAGTTCGGCCAGGGCCCAGTTGACCATACCGACCGGACCATTGTGCTTGGCCAGGCCTTCCAGCACCTCCCATGTGAGGTTGAGGCCGTCATGCTCGCAGTAGGGACTCTCGATCCGCATCAGCGTGCGCAACGACTGGGCGTTGTGATCGAACCCGCCGTGCCGTTCCAGCGCGGCGTTGAGGGCATCTTCCCCGGCATGACCAAAAGGTGGATGGCCGATATCGTGCGCCAGGCACAGCGCCTCGGTCAGGTCCTCATCCAGTCCCAGCGCGCGGGCGATCACCCGGCCGATCTGGGCAACCTCGAGGCTGTGCGTCAGCCGGACGCGGTAGTGATCGCCGTCCGGTGCCACGAACACCTGGGTCTTGTGGCGCAAGCGGCGGAAGGCAATCGAATGGACGATCCGGTCGCGGTCTCGCTGGAATTCGCTGCGCGGACCGCGAGCCAGCGCCGCCTCCAGCGGGAACTCCCGCCCGCGCGATCGCGCCGGATCAGAGGCGAAGGCTGCCCTCACGCGTCCGCCAGCATCCACCCGACCGCCGCCTCGGCATGGATTCGGGTGCAGTCATATATCGGCAGGACATTGGCATCGACATCGACGATCATTTCCAGCTCGGTGCAACCCAGCACCACCGCCTCAGCACCATCATGTTCGAGGTTGGTGATGATGGTCTTGAGCTCGCGCTCAGCCTGGCGGCTGACCTTGCCCTTGAGCAGCTCGTCATAGATCACACGGTCAAGCGTTTCGACGAAGGGCAGCTCCGGCGGCAGCAGCTCGATATCGCGTGCGATCAGCTTTTGGCGATAGAAGCTTTCCAGCATGACATTGCGGGTTCCAAGCAACGCGGCGCGCTTGACCTTGGCTGCGGCCATCCGCTCGGCCACGCATTCGGCGATGTGGATGATTGGCACATCGACCGCCTTGGCGACCTGATCGTAGACCTTGTGCATCGAATTGGCGCCGATCAGGATTGCGGTCGCCCCGGCTTTTTCCAACCGCTTGGCCGCTGCGGCGAGGGTCTTGGCAGCGCTGGCCCATTCGGCATCAGTCGAAAGGCGCGAAAGCTCGGCAAAATTGAGGCTTTCGATCACCATCGGCGCGCTCGCCCCCTGGCCGACGCGGGTCTGGACCAGGCGGTTGATGTGTTCGTAATAGGTGCGGGTCGAGTACCAGCTCATCCCGCCGATCAGGCCGATCTTGCGCAAGAAATGTCTCCGTGAAGGACTGAGGCCCCTGTTGCAAGCGCCCTTACCGAAGCTGTCGGAGCAGGTCCAGCGCGGGACCGCTCAGCGCTGTGGGCTGAGGAACGTCCGAACCTCCGCCGCGGTCGCTTCAGCGGCTTCCTCGTGCGGCAGGTGGCCGATGCGGGGGAAGATCTTGAGCTTCGATCCGGCGATACCAGCATTATACCAGCGCGCGCCGGCGACCGAGATCAGCTTGTCCTCCTCGCCCCACAGAATAAGCGTCGGCGTCTTGATGGCGGCCAGATCCTGCGTGGTGAAGGCCCTGCGAGGTATCGCGAAACGCTCGGCCGTCGCGGCCCGATTGCCGGGATAGCGCAGCAGTTCCCAATAGCGATCAACCGCGGCTTCGGTCACGATCGCCTCGTTCGATACGCTCTGCCGGAGGCTGCGCTCAACGATCGATCGCGGGGTGATCGACCGCATGAGCAAGTTCACCCCCGGAGTTGCCGCCAGGGTGAACCCAATATTGCCTCGCCCTTTGCGGCCCGCTGGCTGCGGCGCGCCACCAGCGTCGACCAGGATAAGCGCGCTCAGATGCTGCGGATGGACCATCGCATATTTCGCCGCGATCCCCCCACCCATCGAATTGCCCGCCAGGGCCATCCGCTCGATCCCGAGCCTGGCACGAACCTTCTCGGTGACGGCCACCATATCATCGAGACTGTGCCCTCCGACCGGGTTCGGCCCGGTCAGGCCATGGCCGATCTGGTCAAAGCGGATCACCCGGAACTGGCCTGACAGCGCCTTAGTCCAGGCATCCCAGGTGTGCAGGTCCGCATTGGAGCCGTGGAGCAGCATCAACACGGGCGCGCCGCGCGGCCCTTCGTCACGGAGGTGAACCGTCAGCCCGCCGCCCAGATCCACGAACTGCGAGGGAGTGCCACCGTACTTGGCTTTCATCGCCGCCGGATCGGTATCGGGCGTACGCAGCAGCAGGAAAGCGCCGGCCAGCACCACAAGAATTCCCAGCAACCATTTGGCCAGACGCTTCACCGCTTCATCCCCCTGATCCAACTTGTAACCGCCGCCTGCCCATCCGGATCGATGCTTGAGCGGCCGACCTCGGGCATCGAGATGCCGCCTTCAAGGCTGCCCATGCGGTAAATCATGATCGACTTTTCCGGATGGCCTGGCAGCACGTCAAACTCCAGCCCGCCTGAGCCGCGCCCTGCCGCGACTGGCCGCTTGTTGATCCCCAGCGCGACCGGATCGGACTGCTCCCAGCGCAGGTCGAGGCCCGAATTGGACGCTGAACCCGCCGGGTTGTGACAATGAGCGCAATTGCTATCGAGCCAGCCCCTAGCGACCGGAGCCGCCGCGAGTTTGGCCCGGTCCTCCCACAGCGGCACGCGCGATGACACCTGCGGCACGGCATCGAGCTTTCCGGCCTTGTGAAAGCTGGTAAGCCACGCGGCCGAGAGATTGCGTGCCTTGGGGCCGATCGGCACCACCACATCCTTGTGCTGGTGGCATTCCTTGCACTGGTTCTTGTTGGGGATGGCGTAGGAGATCGCCTGCCCCTGCGGCGTCTTCAGCTCCAGCCGCGCGCCGGCCAGCGCCAGCCGCGCCTCGGTCTGCTCACGGTTCCACTGATAGGGCAGTGCCACCCAGCCATCGGCGCGGTGCAGCAGCACGCGGGTTTCGATCAGGCGGCCTTCCAGCTTGAAAGTCTTGATCAGTGCCGCGCCGACCGGCAGGTCGAGCAAGCCTTCGCCCTGGGCCTTGGCCTTCGCGCCAGCGGGCAGATAGACGAAGCGCAGTTTTTCCGCGCCGTCCGACCACAGCGGGGTCTGGATACGGTACGGGGTGACACCAGATGCGGGGCGCTGAGCCGCTCCATCGGCGAAGAAGCCGAAATCGGCCAGATTGGCGGGGAAACCTGCCGTCAGGATTGCAGCGTCATTGACCGCCCTGCCCTGCGGCGCGGCAATGGCCATTGCCGCCCCGGCCAGCAAAGCCGCCCCGAGCAACAATCTCATCGCGCGATCCGGGCTTCCAGCGCGGCTGGGGCGCCAACCTTGTCCGGCGTCGGCGCAGGTAGAACCGCGGCCAGCTCGAACGGAGCCGGCTTGGCCTGATCAGGACTGGCCCCCTGTTTCGGCAAATTCAGCGACAGACCCAGCAGTTTTTGCCCGCCGGTAATCGCATCCGTGCCGCCCAGACCATCCCAGATCACTGGGGGCAGCGCGCCGCCAAAGGCCGCCTTGAGTTGCTCTCCACCGGGGAGCTGGGGATCGGTGCCGCCACCGATGATCTGGTTCGGCCCGACCACGATCCGACGCGGATAGGGGTTATAGCGCGCGTCCGTGAAGGCGTTGGGATAGGCCAGCACGATTACCTGCCCGGTCGGGTTGTTGGCCAGCACGTTGCCGCGCACCGTGACCATCTCATTGGCCATGACCATCACCCCGGTACCGCGCGGCACGCCGGCGACAATATTGCCCTTGGGGGCAAAATTGGGCGTGTCATTGTCGACCACCATGTTGTTCTCGACCACGGTGTTGCCGCCGCCCATCACCGGCAGGTTCGGCAGATCGAACACCAGGATCCCGCCCGTGTTGCGGGTCGCCAGGTTGCCGTGGACAATCGCATTGCGGCTATTCTCGATCTCGATCCCGGCGACGTTGTGCTCTGCCAGCGAGTAGCGGACCGTGATATCCTTCGACTGGCCGACATAGATCCCGGCGTCAGACGCGCCGGAAACCTTGCAACCATCGATTAGCACCCCGGTGCTTTCGACCGGATAGATCCCATAGGCGCCGTTAGTTTCCTTGGGCCCGCCGGTCCAGGTCACGCGGACGCGGTAATAGACGATGTTGTCCGCGCCCTTGCTCTTGATCCCGTCACCCTTGGTATTCTCGACCGCGAAATCGCGCAGGGTGACCTCATCCGAGGTGACCAACAGCCCCTCGCCCGCGCCCTTCTGGCCGGTGAAATCCAGCACGGTTGCTTCCATCCCGGCGCCGCGGACCGTCACGCCCTTGACGTCGAGCGACAGGCCATCGGTCAGTACGAACCGCCCGGCACCCAGTTCGACCACGTCGCCCGGCGCGGCCAAGATCAGCGCCTCTTGCAGACGCGCCTGGGCATTCTCTCCGGCCGGAACCGGGATCACCTTGGCATAGGCAGGAGCAGCCAGGGCCAGCGCCGTGGCCGCAGCGATAAGCGTTGCGGGCATCCTCATGGGTGCGGAGTGTTGTGCTGACAGCGGTGTAAGTCAATCCACCGGGGATTACGGGACTCAGCGCTTCTCGCTCGCAAGGCCGCTGGCGCAGAGTGCGGCCGAGGTCGCGGTGACCTTGATCGCCTCGGCATCGCCGACCCGGCGCACGGCGACGACATAGTCCGCCAGATTGCGCTTTTCGCCCTTGAGCTGCTTGAGCTTCTGGAGCTGGCCCAGCGTCAGCCGGTCGGTCATCCGCTCAGCCATGCAGGCCGAATTGGCTTCGCTCAGGCCGGCGTCCATCATCGCGCTCTTGACCTGGCCATAGGCCAGCTTGGAGGGCGAGCAGGCGGCCGACGCCAGCACCGCAAGGCAAAGCGCGGCGCGCATCAGTGCGCCAGGCCCTTGTTGATGTCCTCCACCATCTTCTTGGCATCGGCCAGCAGCATCAGGGTCTGGTCCATGTAGAACACATCGTTATCGACCCCGGCATAGCCGACGCCGCCCATGGAGCGCTTGATGAAGAAGACCTGCTTGGCCTTGTCGACATCGAACACCGGCATGCCGTAAATCGGGCTGGACTTGTCGGTCTTCGCCGCCGGATTGACCACGTCGTTGGCGCCGATGATGAAGGCGACGTCAGCCGTGGCGAACTCGCTGTTGATGTCCTCCAGCTCGAACACCTCGTCATAGGGGACATTGGCTTCGGCCAGCAGCACGTTCATGTGGCCCGGCATGCGGCCCGCGACGGGGTGGATCGCGTACTTCACCTCTACGCCCTTGGCCTTCAGCAGGTCGCCCATTTCGCGCAGCGCGTGCTGCGCCTGGCTGACCGCCATGCCGTAGCCAGGGATGATGATGACCTTTTCGGCCTCGCCCAGCATATAGGCTGCGTCTTCGGCGCTGCCGCGCTTCCACGGACGCTGTTCACGCGCCTCGCCGCCGCCGGCACTGGCATCGGCGCCAAAGCCGCCGGCGATCACGCTCAGGAAGCCGCGGTTCATGGCCTTGCACATGATGTAGGACAGGATCGCGCCTGACGAGCCAACCAGCGCACCGGTGATGATCATCGCGGTATTCGACAGGGTAAAGCCCATCGCCGCCGCTGCCCAGCCCGAGTAGGAATTGAGCATCGAGACGACGACCGGCATGTCCGCGCCGCCGATCGGGATGATCAGCAGGAAGCCGATGATAAAGGCCAGCGCGGTAACCGTGGCGATCACCCACAGGCTCTGGTCGGTCATGAAGTAACCGGTCAGGCCGATGATCGCGATCAGCGTGCCAAGGTTGATCACATGTCGCGCCGGTAGCAGGATCGGCGCACCGCTCATCTTCCCGGCAAGCTTGAGGAACGCGATGACCGAGCCGGAGAATGTGATAGCCCCGATCGCGATGCCCAGGCCCATTTCGAGCCGCGAGACGGGATTGATCTGGCCGTCGGCCCCGACAATCCCGAACGCTTCCGGATTGAGGTAGGCTGCCCAGCCGACCAGCACGGCCGCCAGGCCGACCAGCGAGTGGAAGGCTGCAACCAGCTGCGGCATATCGGTCATGGCGATGCGGCGGGCGATGATCCACCCGATCGCGCCGCCCAGCGCCAGTGCCGCCAGGATTTCAGGCAGGCTCGCGATTTCATGCGTGCCCAGCGTGGTGACCACGGCGATCAGCATCCCGATCATGCCATAGCGGTTGCCTGCGCGGCTGGTCGCCGGGCTGGAAAGCCCGCGCAGCGCGAGGATGAACAGGACACCCGAAGCCAGGTAGGCCAGCGCCACCCAGGGACTGGCGGCGAGACCCGAGGTCGCGGCGGAGAGCAGTGTGAAGTCCACCCCTACTTCTCCTTCTTCTTGTACATCGCCAGCATGCGGGCCGTGACGGCAAAGCCGCCGAAGATGTTCACACTGGCCAGCACCACCGCAAGCAGACCAAGCCACTTCGCCGTCGGACTACCCGCCGCAGCCGAAGCGATCAGCGCGCCGACCACGATCACCGAGGAGATCGCATTGGTCACCGCCATCAACGGCGTGTGCAGCGCGGGCGTGACCGACCAGACGACATAGTAGCCCACGAAGCAGGCCATGACGAAGATCGAGAGGATCGAGATGAAGTCCATTGCTACTTCCTTGTCGCCGTCCACGGCAGCACAAAATTGCGCCCTTCGGCCCAGGTCTGGCCGACCATCCTGCCGTCGGTAAGGCAGGCAGAGCTGTGGTACATGCCCTGCCCATCGGTGGTGCGAAATGCCACGCACTGACGTCCCTGCGCGCTGCCAGCCCGACCAGCGAGAATCTCGCTGTCATAGAAGATGCCGGTGATCGATCGATCGGCCGCGATCTTCAGCACCATGTCCTTGCCATAGGCCGGGTCGGTCAGCGCGATGCGCAGGTCAACCAACCATTCTCCGGCCAGGTCCGGATAGGGAACTGGCGCAGGCGTTTCAGCGGACGCGAGGGTGGATGCGGTCAGGGCGAGCGCCGCAAGCACCCCCTTCACCCGAGCAGCCTTTCGTTCACGACCTTGCCGCCCTGGGTCAGGCGCACGGCATTGCCGATTTCCTCGTCCAGCACCGGCCGGTCGGCTTCCTTGTCCCAGAAGGCGGAAAGGAAGTTGTAGAGGTTGCGCGCGAACAGCGCCGAGGCGTCGGCGGGCAGCTTGGCCGGCGTGTTGGAATATCCGAGGATCTTGACCCCGTGGCGGACCACGACCTGATCCGGCTTGCTGCCTTCGACATTGCCGCCTTGCGCCACGGCAAGGTCGAAAATCACCGAACCCGGCTTCATGCTGGCAATCTGGGCATCTGAAATCAGGCGCGGCGCGGCGCGGCCGGGGATCAGCGCGGTGGTGATGACGATGTCCTGCTTGGCGATGTGGCCGGATACCAGTTCGGCCTGGGCCTTCTGGTATTCTTCCGACATTTCGGTGGCATAGCCGCCAGCGCCCTCACCCTCGATCCCAGCGACACTTTCGACGAAGATCGGCTTGGCACCGAGCGACTGGATCTGTTCCTTGGTGGCAGAGCGCACGTCAGTGGCCGAAACCTGCGCACCCAGGCGGCGGGCCGTGGCGATCGCCTGAAGCCCGGCAACGCCCACGCCCATGACGAAACACTTGGCGGCCGAGATCGTGCCCGCCGCGGTCATCATCATCGGAAAGGCGCGGCCATAGAGATTCGCCGCTTCGATCACCGCCTTGTAGCCAGCGAGGTTCGACTGGCTCGAAAGAATGTCCATCGACTGCGCGCGGGTGATGCGCGGCATGAATTCCATCGCCAGGGCTTCGAATCCGCCCTTGGCGTAATTATCGACGCGCCCCCGCTGGCCGAACGGATCGAGCCCGGCGACGATCCAGGCCCCGGCATTGGCGCCCTTCAGTGCCTTGGCATCGGGACCCTGCACCCCCAGGACGATATCCGCACCCTTGGCGGCATCCTTGACCACTTCGGCGCCGGCCGCAGCATAGTCTGCATCGGCGATGGAGGCAGCCTCACCAGCCCCGGATTCGACTGCAACAGCCGCTCCCAAGGCTATGAATTTCTTGACCGTTTCCGGTGTGGCCGAGACCCGGGTTTCCCCGTTCGCGCGTTCCTTGAGAACCGCAATCCGCAGGCTGGCGCTCACCGCGATCAGGCGATCAGCGCGATGACGCCGGCGGTGACGATTGCCACCACCACGCTGCCCCACTTCACCAGGCCAATGAAACCGCCATAGGTTTCGTTGGCCGCCTTCATGTCATTTCCCGAAGCCATAATTCTGTCCCTGCATTGGCAAGTTGCTGTTGCGCCGCACCGCATATCGCCGCCGGAGCGCACACTCAAGTGGGGCTTACGGGAACTATGCCCAATTTGCAGGCTTAATCGCCTCTTTACTCCCTTGCGCTATTCGAGCGGGGCACCAGACCGGGGAAGTAATGTAAGACCATGGCGGATTTCGAGCAGCAAACACTGATGCTGATCGACGATGAGCCGGCGCAGAGCCGGCTGATCTCCGCGCTTGCTGCGCGCGAGGGGTGGCGCACGCTGGTGGTGCGCGATTCGGAAACTGCCATCGCCACGCTCGGCACTCGGCAGGGGATGCAGCTCGGCGCGATCATTCTCGATCAATGGGTTCCGGGCGATGAAGCCTGCACCCTGATTGCTGAACTCAAGAGCCGTCGCCCGGCGTTGCCGATTCTGATGCTCACCGCCTCAGCCTCGCCCTTGCTGGCGGTTGAGGCGATGCGCGCCGGGGCGACCGACTATCTCGTGAAGCCCGTCTCGCCCGAGCGGCTGATGCAGGCACTGCGCATGGCGACGACCCGCGAAGCACCGCGCGACGAGCTTATGCCGCTGACCGAAAAGATGCCGTCGAGCCCCGATTTCGACGCGATGATCGGCGCTTCGCCCACTTTCCGTACTGCCCTGGCCATTGCCGCCAAGGCCGCCCGCAATCATGGCCCGGTCCTGATCGAGGGCGAAAGCGGCACGGGCAAGGAAATGCTGATCCGGGCGATGCAGGCCGCCAGCCCGCGTGCCAAGGCGCCGTTCCGCTTGCTCAACGTCGGATCAATTCCCGCCAATTCGGTTGAATCGGCGCTGTTTGGACATGAAAAAGGCGCCTTCCCGGGTGCCTTCGATCGCCATGTCGGCGCGCTCCAGCATGCCGATGGCGGTACTCTGGCGCTGGATGAGGTCGATCGTCTGCCTCCCGCAGTGCAGGAACGTCTGCTCGAATCGATCCAGCGCGGTGATGTCCGCCCGATCGGCGCGCGCCATTCGTTCCGGATCGACGTGCGCCTCATCGCAGCCAGCAACCTGCCCTTGAAGGATATGGTCGCCGGCGGCCACTTCCTGGCCGAACTGCACCACGTCATGGCCGGCGTGACCGTGCAACTGCCGCCACTGCGGGAACGGGCCGGCGATATTCCCGCCCTCGCCCGCCACTTCCTGGCGCAGATCGGCGATCAGCCAGGCCTGCGAGAGATCGGGATTACCGATGGCGCGCTTGCGCTACTGACAGCCTATGACTGGCCGGGCAATGTCCGCCAGCTCCAGGCCGTTCTGTTCCGCGCTGCAGTGTTCTGCGATGGCGATGCCTTGACGGCAGAAGACTTCCCGCAACTCGCCAACATGCTGGGTGAAGCCGGCAATGGCGCGATCCATCACCATGAGGCGGTCGGGGTTACGCTTTACACGCCGGACGGCAACTTGCGCCCGCTAGAAGACATCGAAGCCGACGTGATCCGCCTGGCGATCGGCCACTATCGCGGCCGCATGACCGAAGTAGCGCGCCGCCTCGGGATCGGCCGCTCAACGCTCTATCGCAAGCTTTCGGATCTGGGCATCGACAACGTCGCCTAAGGGGCGAGTTGGCTGAAGTCGGTCAGCGCCGCATCGCGTAGGCCACGCCAGACGCGCAGCGCCTGGACCGTCTCGGGCACATCGTGAACGCGCAATAGCTGCACCCCGGCCTCCAACGCTTTGGTCGCCAGCATGATTGAACCACCAAGGCGCTGGTGCGCCGGGGCCTCGCCCGAGAGCGCGCCAATCATCCGCTTGCGGCTGACCCCGACCAGCAGCGGCTGGCCGAGCGCGTGGAACAGCGGCAGGGCGTTGAGCAGCGCCAGGTTATCCGCCACCGACTTGCCAAAGCCGATGCCCGGATCGAGCACGATCTTCTCGCATGGAATCCCTGCTGCGATGGCTACATCGCGCCGCGCAGCGAGCCAGTCGAACACGTCGAGCACGACATCGGTGTAAGCGCCGCCCGAGTGAAGGTCATCACCCTCGCCCGGCGCGTGCATCAGCACGACCGGTGCGCCCGAACGGGCGGCGAATCCCAGGCTGCGCGGATCGTGGCGCAGGGCGGACACGTCGTTGATGATGTGGGCCCCGGCCGTGAGTGCCGCTTCCATCACCGCCGGACGGCGGCTGTCGATCGAAATGGCTGCGCCCGATGCGGCAAGCCGCTCGATCATCGGCACCACGCGCTTCAGCTCATCGCCTTCCCACACGGCTGCGGCACCCGGCCGGGTGCTCTCCCCGCCGATGTCGATGATCGCCGCGCCGCCTTCCAGCATGGTGGCGGCATGAGCGGCCGCGATCTCAGGATCGTCCATGAACTGGCCGCCGTCCGAAAAGCTGTCCGGCGTCATGTTGAGGATGCCCATAACCTGCGGCTGATCGAGCCTAACTGTCCGCGCCCCGCATTCAAGCGGCGCATGGGCGCGCTGAAGATTGGCAAACTGCGCCTGCAGATCATGCGACAGGTCGGGCAGGACCGCGCGCAATTCGGGCACGGAATAGAGTTCGCGCGAGATTATCTTGCCGCCTGCGCGGGCAATGACGGCAAAGCGGCTGGCATAGGTCAGCCCGCCGGCCAGGCGGAGCGCCCCACCCTCCTCGCTTTGCGGCGATTCAGCCAGGGCAATCGGGCGGAGGTAGTGCTGCGTGCTCAATCTTCCGTCGCCAGCAAGTAAAGCTGCCGGATCGCGTCGAGCGGTTTGAGCTCGCCCTCATGCTCGATGTGCCAAAAGGTCCAGCCGTTGCAGCTCGGCGCGCCCTGCAGCTTGGCACCAAGGCCGTGGATCGAGCCGATCTCGGCCCCGGCCACCAGTGAGCCATCGGCACGGACAGTGGCGCTCAGCTTGCGCTTCTTGTCGAACACCTTGGCACCAGCCGTAATCAAACCTGTCTCAACCAGGGTCCCGAAGGCCACCTTGGGCGCAGCCTTGGGGCTCTGCATCGTGGTCAGCGCGCTCTCGTCGAGCGGCAGGGCCAGCTCGATCCGCTCCAGCGCGGCTTCGCGGTAAATGCTTTCCCGCTCGCAGCCGATCCATTCGCGGCCCAGGCGCTTGGCGACCGCGCCGGTCGTGCCAGTGCCGAAGAACGGGTCGAGCACCACATCGCCCTTGTTGGTCGTCGCCAGCATCACACGGTAGAGCAGCGCCTCGGGCTTCTGGGTCGGGTGAACCTTGTGTCCGGCCTTCTTGAGCCGTTCCTGCCCGCCGCAGATCGGCAGCACCCAGTCCGAGCGCATCTGCAGCTCGTCATTCAAGGTCTTCATCGCGCGGTAGTTGAAGGTGTACTTGGCCTTCTCCCCCATCGAGCACCAGATCAGCGTCTCGTGCGCATTGGTGAAGCGGGTGCCCTTGAAGTTGGGCATCGGGTTGGCCTTGCGCCAGACGATGTCGTTGAGGATCCAGAACCCCATGTCCTGCAGCATCGCCCCCAGGCGGAAGATGTTGTGGTAGGATCCGATCACCCACAGCGACCCGTTGGGCTTCAGCAGACGGCGCGCTTCGGTCAGCCATTCGCGGCTGAACTTGTCATAGGCGGCAAAGCTGTCGAACTGGTCCCAGTGATCGGTAACCGCATCGACATGGCTGCCATCTGGGCGCGACAGGTCGCCGCCCAGCTGCAGGTTATAGGGCGGATCGGCGAAGATCATGTCCACGCAAGCATCGGGCAGGCTGCGCATCGCCTCGATGCAATCGCCATCGAGGATCCGGCCAACTGGAAGATCCGGCCGGACCACTTCGCGCGCGGCCTTCAACCGCGCCTTTTCACCCACCAGCATCTGGCCCATGACATTCCCTGAAAACTGCAAAAGTTATCCACAGGGTGAGTCATCCGGAGTCCCGCGTCAAGGGGCGACTCCGCAGGAATCCTGGCGATTCCGCTTGCTCCAGAAGCGGAACAGAGCGAGTCCGGCACAGCATCTAGAGTCCCGGGATTCGCCAAAGACTCAATATATGGTGGGTGTGGCGCTGCGGACTCGACCGAGAAAAATTTGCGTCAGATCAGCACCAACTGCGCCACAGGGGCAAAACTGCGCCGGTGGAGCGGGCTTGGCCCGTGTTCGCGCAGCGCGGCGAGGTGCTCGGCGGTGCCGTAGCCCATGTTGGTGTGCCAACCATAATGCGGGTGGGCCTCGGCATATTCGCGCATCAGCCGGTCGCGGTGTTCCTTGGCGAGGATCGAGGCGGCCGAGATGCAGGGCTCCAGCGCATCCCCGCCAACAATCGCCCGGGCCGGCCAGCACCACTCTGGATGGCGGCCAACCGGGGTCATGTTCCCGTCGATCAACACCTCGTCTGGCTCGAGCGCCAGGGCGGCAACCGCCCGGGTCATGGCCAGCATGGTGGCGGCGAAGATGTTGATCCGGTCGATCTCTTCGGCCTCGACCACGCCAAGTGCCCAGTGACAGCTGGCCTTGATCTGCGGCTCAAGCACGGCGCGGCGCTTGGCCGAAAGCTTCTTGGAATCGTCCAGGCCTGGCGGGACATCCCGCCCCAGAACGCAAGCCGCTGCCACAACCGGTCCGGCAAGCGGTCCCCGGCCCGCCTCGTCGACGCCGATCACGACCCGGCCTTTGGTCCTCTTGGCAAAGTGCTCTCCAGCTTCCATCTATCGGGCCATGACCAGAACCATCATCCGCACCTTCTTCCCGCTCGCCGCGTTCCTCGCAAGCTGCAGCCCCTCAGTTGCTGGGGATTCCCCCAGTCCAACTGTCACCGAGGTCAAGGACGCCTTTACGGTCACCCCCCTCGCCACGCTGAACGCACCCTGGGCGATCGCCGTGCTGCCAAGTGGCGGCGTGCTTGTCACCGAGAAGGGCGGAACGATGAAGCTGGTCGATGGCGGCGTGAAGGACGTGGCCGGAATGCCCAAGGTGGATGTTGGCGGCCAGGGCGGCTTCGGTGACGTAGTCCTCGCCCCTGACTTCGCGAAGAGCGGCACGATCTATCTCTCGTGGGTGGAAGCGGGCGAGAATGACACGCGCGGCGCGGTGATCGGGCGCGGGAAGTACGTTGGCGGCGATGCTCCGCGGGTCGAAGGCCTGGAAGTGATCTGGCGGCAAAGCCCCAAGACCACCGGGCGCGGGCACTTTTCGCACCGGATCGCCTTCTCCCCCGATGGCAAGCTGATGTTCGTGGGTTCGGGCGACCGGCAGAAGATGGACCCGGCGCAGGACCTGTCCGTCAACCTTGGCAAGGTGCTGCGCCTGCTGCCCGACGGCAAGCCGGCTCCTGGCAACCCCTTCGCTGACAAAGGCGGCGTAAGCGCCGAGATCTGGTCCTATGGCCACCGCAACATTCTGGGCCTGGCCTTCGATCCCATGGGTCGGCTCTGGGATATCGAGCATGGCCCCAAGGGTGGCGACGAGCTGAACCTTGTCCAGCCGGGCAGGAATTATGGCTGGCCGGTGGTGTCCGAGGGCGATCACTATGACGGGAAGGACATCCCGCCGCACAGCACCCGGCCCGATATTGCCGCCCCGGCGATCACCTGGACGCCGATGATCGCGCCGGGCGACATGATCTTCTATTCGGGCAAGGCCTTCCGCGACTGGAAGGGCCAGGTGCTGGTCGCAGGCCTCGGCCCCAAGGCGCTGCTCCGACTGAAGATCGATGGCGACAAGGCCACCGAAGTGGCGCGCTATCCGATGGACAAGCGGATCCGCGACGTGGCCGAAGCCGCCGACGGTTCGCTGCTGGTGATCGAGGACCGCGAAGGCGGCCGCCTGCTGAAGCTGACGCCGAACAAGTAAACCGTCGACAAGCGGGGCCATGCGGCTTAGGGGCGCGCCCCTATGGCTGATGGTCCCACGCTTATCCCGCTCGACAATGTCGATCCCGCGCTGGTCGAAGCGCTGCTCGATCGCGCCTTCGAACCGGAGCGGCACAAGCGCACCGCCTACAAGGTGCGCGAAGGGACCGATTGGCTGCCCGGTCTATCCTTTGCTGCGATCGATGCGGAAGATCACCTGGTTGGCACGATCCAGTGCTGGCCGGTTGCCCTGACCGATCCCGATGGCCGCCGCCATCCGCTGATCATGGTCGGCCCGGTTGCGGTTGAGCCAGCCGCGCAAGGGGCAGGCTATGGCAAAGCCTTGATGACTGCCAGCCTTGCCGCCCTTTCCCCGCAGGCGCCACTGCCGCAGGTCATGATCGGCGATCCGGAATACTACGGCCGGTTCTGGGGCTTCACCAATGCCCATACGGGCGGCTGGGACCTGCCTGGCCCGTTCGAGCAGCACCGGCTGCTGGCGCGCTGCGACAATCCGGCAGTCCTGCCCGCACACGGCATGTTGGGCCCTTGGCGCGGGTAAGCTGATCTGGCATCGCAGCGTCGATGCCCTATGAACCCCTGCCCGACCTTGCGACGCTGAGCCTGGTGGAAATCGCTGCGCTGAATGCGCAGCGCAAGCTGCCGCCAGTCGCGCAGTGGAACCCGCAGGCCAGCGGTGACAGCCTGATGACGATCCGGGCCGACGGGCGCTGGTTTCACGATGGCGGGGAAATCCGCCGCCCGGCCATGATCCGCGCCTTTGCCGGCCTGCTGCGCCGCGAGGGCGACGGGCGCTATTGGCTGGTGACCCCGGTCGAGAAGCAGTCGATCAAGGTCGAGGACGCCGCCTTCATCGCCACCGATGTCGCTGCGCAGGACGGAGCGCTGGCCTTCAAGCTCAATACCGATGAGGTCATCCTGGCTGGGCTCGATCACCCGCTGGTGGCACGCGGCACTGCCGAGCTTCCGGCGATATATCTGGCCGTGCGCAACGGCTGCGAGGCGCGGATCAACCGCAGCACCTGGCTGCAACTGGTCGAACTGGCCGATGCCGACCTGACTGTGACGAGCCAGGGCGCAAAGTTCCCGTTGGTGCCGGCATGAGCGAGCTCGTCGCGCGGCTGCGCGCCCTGCACGAAGATGGCCACGCGCAAGAGCTCGACACCCTGCTCTCCGATGAACGCCATGACGGCGTGTTCCGCCCCGCCGCCGTGCTGGCCGCGGTAACCGAGCGCGAACGACCGGGCTTCCTGATGATCCACCGGCCATCCAACATGCGCTCGCATCCCGGCCAGGTCGCCTTTCCCGGCGGCAAGATCGATCCCGGCGAGACCCCGGTCGAGGCCGCCCTGCGCGAGGCCTGGGAGGAGCTGGGCATCCACGAACGCGACGTGACCGTGATCGGCACCAGCGACATCTATCGCACCGGCACCGGCTACGCGGTGACGCCGGTGATCGCGGTGGTCCCGCCAGACCTGGAGCTCAACCCCAGCCCCACGGAAGTCGCGCAGTGGTTCGAAGCGCCGGTCGACCACGTGTTCGACCGCCAGAACCAGGTCGAACAATCGGCATTTTGGCAAGGCGCGGAAAGGCGCTACATCGAGATCATGTGGCAGCAGCATCGGATCTGGGGCGTGACCGCGGCGATCATCCATAACCTGTCGCGGCGGATCGCCTGGTGACGGTTACCCTGCCCGCAGCGGATTGGACCAGGCGTGAGGACCTGGCCATGCTGGTGGCCGCACTCGGCCCCGGCAACGCCCGCTATGTCGGCGGCGCGGTGCGCGACACGCTGCTGGGGATCCCGGTCAAGGACGTCGATCTGGCTACGCCGCTGGAACCAAATGCGGTCATGCGGCGCTTGAAGGAAGCGGCGATCCAGGCTGTTCCCACCGGCATCGAACACGGCACTGTCACCGCTGTCCTGCCGCAGGGACCGGTTGAGATCACCACGCTGCGGCATGATGTCAGCACCGATGGTCGCCGCGCCACGGTGGCCTTCGCCAGCGACTGGCAGGACGATGCCGCGCGGCGCGATTTCACAATCAACGCGCTCTACGCCGATCCCGCCACCGGCGAGATCTTTGACTGGTTTGGCGGCCTCGATGACCTGGCCGCCCGGCGCGTGCGCTTTATCGGTGATCCGCACCAGCGGATCCGTGAGGATCACTTGCGGATCCTGCGCTATTTCCGCTTTCAGGCCCGGTTCGGCTCGCTGCCGGCCGATGCGCCGTCTGAAAGCGCCTGCGCCGAGCTGGCGGCGACACTCAAGGGCCTGTCGCGTGAACGCGTCGGCATGGAGATGATGAACCTCCTCTCGCTCACCGACCCAGCGCCAACCGTGGCGCGGATGGCCGAGCTTGGCGTGCTGGAAGTGGTCCTGCCTGAAGCGGATGTTGCGGCCCTCGCCGCGCTGGTGGCCGAGGAAGTGCGCCAGCGGATCGCGCCTGACGCCCTGCGCCGCCTTGCCGCGTTGCTTCCCGCCGATGTCCAACTGGCCGAGGCCGTGGCAAGCCGCTTTCGCTTGTCGGGGGCGCAGAAGAAACGGCTGGCACTGGCCGCCGCGCGGGAGGGGAACGAGCAGGAAGCCCGCCCCCTCGCCTATCGCCTGGGCGTGGATGCGGCGCTCGACCGGCTGCTGATTGCCCGGGCCGATACGGCGGCCCTGAGCGGCTGGGTGATCCCCGAATTCCCGCTCAAGGGCGGTGAGATCGTGGCGCGCGGGATCAAGGCCGGGCCCGAGGTCGCGCGGGTGCTGCGGCGGGTCGAAAGCGGCTGGATCGCGGCGGGCTTTGCCGATGCGGTCATCCCCGCCCTGCTTGACGCGGAGCTGAGCGAACAGGCGTGAGCGAACTGGTCTTCAACGAGCCGCTGCTGGTCATCGCGATCCTGGCGGTGCTGGCCGCCGCGACCGGCTGGATGATCGAGCGCGACCATCCGGGCCTGGCCCGCGGTCTGCGCCAGACCGGCTATCTCGGCATGCTGGCGGCCGGGCTGCTGCTGGTTGGCCAACTGGCCTATACCGCTGAGCGATCGGATGCCGCCCTGGAAGTCAATCGGCGCCCCGCCCTGACCGTCAGCGGCAGCGAAACGATCGTGCCGATGGCCAGCGATGGCCATTTCTGGGTTACGGCCGAGGTGAATGGGCGCGAGCTGGACTTCCTCATCGATACCGGCGCTACCTTCACCGGGATCGGCCGCGATGCGGCAGAGGAACTCGGGATCAAACCTGACCCGCAACAGGCCCCGCTTGAGCTGGAAACCGCCAACGGCGTGATCACCGCCACCCTCGGCAAGGTCGACGCCTTGCGCTTCGGCAATATCGAAGTGCGCGGCCTGCCCGTGGCCGTGCCGCAGGATACGGCCGACGATACGCAGGTGATCGGCATGAACCTGCTCAGCCAACTCGCTAGCTGGCGGGTTGAGGGGGACCGGCTGATCCTGGTGCCGAAGACCTAAATCAGTCCTGTTTTGCGAAGCACAAACCGGGAGGATTTCTAGATCCTTTCCCTCGAGCAGTGTCCGCCGTCGATCGTAACCGAGGTGAAACGATCTGTAGGCTAGGTTTAGCTATGAAAACCAAACTTAAGACAGCTCTACTTTGCTCGTTTGGCCTCTCTTTGTGGACCGTACTCTTGTGGAGCGCTGGCAAAGGCTTGCTGACGGGCGTGATCAATGGTCGCAACGGCGACATCCATCTATCCGAAGCACCTGTCATCTTCACGGTTGTGCTGATTGCCTATGTTTGGACGTGGCTTGTGCTTACTTACGTCTTTGTAGACGCGTATCGCCGCAGGGGCATGGACAAGATTGATTTGCAGCGCCGGCTCAACAATCCGGGCTTCGAAGATCCAAGCAAACGCTCAAAACCTTAGGATCGCCTAGAACTTGTTATCCCGCGGGAAGCCGTTGGGCGGTAGTCGTCCAGCCGCACCGCGTGCAACCTTCCACAGCCGCATATCGCTTTCGGTCCGAGTCCGGCCGCTGTCGCCGCCCATCTTCCACGACAGGCCCTCGTCCAGCTTGAGCGTCGTCGCATCGGCCAGTCCGCCGTCGCGGTAGCGTTGCAGGGTGACGCCCTGGCCCTTGGCGAGGATCGGCAGCTCTTCCAGGCTGAAGATCACCAGCTTGCGGTTATCGCCCACCACGGCAATGTGATCGTGCTCTGGCGGGATCTCGCGCACCACGGCCAGCTTGACGCCGGGCTTGGTGGTCATCACGCCCCGACCCTTGCGCGTTTCGGCGAGCAGTTCGTCGGCCTCGGCGGCAAAGCCGCGACCGGCATTGCTGGCCAGCAGCAGCTGCGCCTTGGGCTTGTAGACCAACAGCGCGACGATCTCTGCCCCGGCATCGATATCGATCATCGTGCGGACCGGCTCGCCAAAGCCGCGCGCGGAAGGCAGCTTGTCACAGCCCAGCGTGTAGAACCGCCCGTTGTCGCAGGCGACCAGCAGCTTGTCCGTGGTCTGGGCGTGGAGCGCGAAGGCGGGGCCATCGCCTTCCTTGAACTTGAATTCCTTGTCGAGCGCCTCGTGCCCGCTCGCGCCGCGGATCCAGCCCTTGGCCGAGAGGACCACCGTCACCGGTGCCTTCTCGATCATCGCATCCATGCTGAATTCAACCGTCGGCGCGGCCTCGACAATGGTGGTGCGGCGGCGGCCGAGTAGGGTGTCTTCGGCGTAATCCTTGCGCAGATTGCCGAGGTCGCGCTTCAGCCGGGTGCGCTGGCGCGCCGGGCTTTCGAGCAGCTTTTCCAGCTCGTCCTTTTCGGCCAGCAGGTCATCCCGCTCACGCCGCAGCTCCATTTCCTCAAGCTTGCGCAGTGAGCGCAGCCGCATGTTGAGGATCGCTTCGGCCTGGCGGTCAGTCAGGAGGAATTCCGCCATCATCACCGGCTTGGGCTCATCCTCGGTGCGGATGATCTCGATCACCCGGTCAAGGTTGAGGTAGGCGATGATATAGCCGTCGAGCAGTTCCAGCCGGTCGGCAATCTTGGCCAGGCGGTGCTGGCTGCGGCGGATCAGGATGTCGATCTGGCTCTTGATCCACTCCTGCAGGACCAGCTTGAGGCTGAGCACCCCGGGCGTGCGGCTGGCATCGAGGACGTTGAGGTTGAGCCCGAACCGGGTTTCCAGATCGGTCAGTTTGAACAGCGATTCCTTGAGCAGTTCGGGATCGACGTTGCGGCTCTTGGGGACGAAGACCAGGCGGATCTGCTCATCCGATTCATCGCGGACGTCTTCCAGGATCGGCAGCTTCTTGTCGGCGATCAGCTGGGCAACCTGCTCGATCAGCTTGCCCTTGGGGAGCTGGTAGGGGATTTCCGAAATCACCAGCTGCCAGGCACCGCCGCCCAGCTTTTCGATGCCGGTTTCCTCCCAAGTGCCATCCGCATTCCGCCCGGTCGAAAACCGCCCGCGCACGCGCAGCGCGCCGCGCCCAGTTTCATAGGCGCGCGAGATAACCTCGCGGCTTTCGGCCACGATTCCGCCCGTGGCGAAGTCCGGCCCGTGGAACAGCTCCATCAGCTGGGCATGTTCGGCATGGGGATTGTCGATCAGCAGCAGGGCGGAATCGATGATCTCGGCCACGTTGTGGCTGGGGATATTGGTCGCCATCCCCACGGCGATCCCGCTGGAGCCATTGGCCAGCAGGTTCGGGAACAGGCCGGGGAAGATCTCCGGCTCTTCCTCTTCCCCGTTATAGGTCGGGATGAAGTTCACCGTGCCTTCGTCCAGCCCGGCCATCAGCTGGATCGCCGTCTTAGTCAGGCGGGCTTCGGTGTAGCGATAGGCAGCGGCATTATCGCCATCGATGTTGCCGAAATTGCCCTGCCCATCGACCAGCGGGTAACGCAGCGAGAAGTCCTGCGCGAGGCGGACCATGGCGTCATAGACCGACTGGTCACCGTGGGGGTGATACTTGCCGATAACATCGCCAACCACGCGGGCCGACTTCTTGTAGGCATCGTTGGGATTGAGCTTCAGCTGCCGCATCGCCCAGAGCAGGCGGCGGTGAACCGGCTTCAGCCCGTCACGCAGATCGGGCAGCGAGCGCGCGGTAATCGTGGACAGGGCATAGACCAGATACCGCTCGGACAGCGCCGCATCGAACGGCGCGTCAACGATGGCGTCAAAGGGATCAGGTTCAGTGGTGTCAGTCGTCATTGCGGCTCGGCCCTAGCAGGGCGGGAATCCTGCCGCCAAGGGTCAGCGGCGCTGCATGTTGTGGCTTTCCCCCGGAATCCGCACTTCCAGCCCGTCGAGCGCCGCCGTCAGGGTGATCTGGCAGGCGAGCCGGCTGGTGCGGGTGACGCCCGCGGCGAGGTCAAGCATGTCTTCCTCGTCTTCGCTGGCGGGAGGAAGCTTTGCGAACCAGTCCTTGCCGACAATCACATGACAGGTTGAACAGGCCATCTGTCCTTCGCAGGTGCCCTCCAGCGGCATGTCGGCATTCTGCGCCACTTCGAGCAGGCAAGCCCCGTCGGCGGCTTCGGCAAGAATGCGATCGCCGTTGGCGGTAATGAACGTGACCTTGGCCATGCCTAAACTCCCTGCGCCGCAGCTGCTGCTTCGAGCGCGCGGCAGGCGGTCTCGACTTCTTCGTGGTTGGTATACCGGCCAAAGCCGAGCCGGATCGAATTGCGCGCCTCCACCGGCTCCAGCCCGATTGCGGTCAGCACCCGGCTGGGCGCACCGGTGCCGCTGCCGCAGGCCGAGCCGGCGGAAAAGGCGATGTCGCGGCAATCGCTGAGCAGGCGCGGGAAGTTCAGCCCTGCGAGCCGCAGGTTGAGATTGCCCGGCCAGCGGGATGTTTCGCTGCCATTGATGGTCCAGCGCGCCAGGATTGAACGGGCCAGGCTGGCAAGACCGGAGAGATGCTGAAAGTCCGCCTCGATCCGCGCCTGCGCCAGCGCCGCCGCCGCCCCGAACCCGGCGCAGAGCGCAGGGCTGAGGGTGCCCGAACGCAGCCCGCTCTCCTGCCCGCCACCGGCCATCAGCGGGCCGATCTTCACGCCGTCCCGCACCCACAGCGCGCCGATCCCTTTGGGGCCGTAGAGCTTGTGCGCGGTGATCGCGATCAGGTCCGCATCCTCCGGCGGGGCCAGCTTGCCCGCGCCCTGAACCGCATCGCACAGGAACAATGCACCCGCCGCATGGGCCCGCTCGGCCAGCCGCTCGACCGGCTGGATCGTGCCGATCTCGTTATTGACCTGCATCACGGCGACCAGACCGACGCCTTCGGGGAGCGGCACCTCGGGATCGACCAGACCATCAGCTCCGGCTGGCAGCTCGTGGACCTCCTCACCGCCGGCCATCGCGGCATTGACCACGGCGGAATGTTCCAGCGCCGAATAAGCGATCGGCCCGCGCGGGATTGAGCGCAGCGCCTGGTTGAGCGCCTCGGTGGCGCCGCTGGTGAAGATCACCCGGCCGCCCTTGGGGAGCAGCGCGGCGACCTGCTCGCGCGCATGCTCCACTGCCGCCGCCGCAGCGCGCCCGGCACGGTGCATCGAATGGGGATTGGCGAAGCCCATGGACTCCGGACCCGACAGCCACGGCAGCATTGCCTGCAGCGCTTCCGGCGCAAGCGGCGTAGTGGCCTGATGGTCAAGATAGATGGGTTTGCCGGTCATGGTTCGGAAAAGTTGCTTTTCGGAGGTCCGTTTCTATATAGCGCCTCTCTCCCGATCATAGCCCCATCTGGTCCGGTGCGCCGTTTTCTCCGGCGGCCACGGGTGGAGCCGCCAAGAAGCAGGTACCAGAGCGATGCCCTCAGTCATCTTCCCCGGCCCCGAAGGTCGCCTCGAAGGGCGTTTCCAGCCCGCCAGCCGTCCGCGCGCACCCGTCGCCATGATCCTTCATCCCCACCCCCAGGCGGGCGGGACGATGAACGACCGCATCACCATGGCGATGTACAAGACCTTCCAGGCCCGTGGCTTTGCCACCCTGCGCTTCAACTTCCGCGGCGTTGGCCGCAGCCAGGGCAGCTTTGACAACGGGATCGGTGAGCTGAGCGATGCCGCCGCCGCGCTTGACTGGGTCCAGTCGATCCACCCCGAAGCCAGCACGACCTGGATTGCGGGCTACAGCTTTGGCGCGCTGATCGGCATGCAGCTGCTGATGCGCCGTCCGGAAATCCGCGGCTTCATCTCGGTCGCCCCGCCAGCCAACATGTACGATTTCAGCTTCCTGGCCCCCTGCCCCGCCTCGGGCATCATCATCCAGGGCGCGCAGGATACGGTGGTCACGCCGGGCGCCGTCCAGAAGCTGGTCGACAAGCTGCGCACCCAGAAGCACATAACGATCCATCACGACGAAGTGCCGCGCGCCAACCATTTCTTCGAAAACGAGCTCGACGACATGATGCGCGCCGTCGACAATTACCTCGACATGCGCCTCGCCCCGGATTGTCCTATCAGGTAATAGGCCGATCCGCTGATCGCTCAGGCGGGCTTTTCGTCCGCCCGGGCGACCGGTGCTTCACCGCTTTCGTAAGGCACAGTCCAGATCGCGACGTTGATCCCGGCGACCAGCGCCAGGATCACCAGCAGCAGGGCCTTGCGCCGCTCACCCCGCCGCCATTGCAGCACGGCGCCAGCCAGCATCAGCAGGACGGCCAGGGTCAGCAATGACAGGACGGTCGTGATCATCATGGCCGTTGGTCGGCGATCCCGGTCAGTGCGTCAAGCGGGTTGGGCTCATCGCCTAGGCCAAGCAGCGGGCCGAGTTCGGCCAGCCGCTCCGCGGGCGACATCCGCCCGGCTCGCGCCCACACATAGCCACCTGCCAGCATCGCGAGCAGCGGCAGGACTTGCTGCACCGTATCGACGTCAACCTGACTAAGTTCGGCAGCTGTAACCGCCACGGCGGATTGCTCAGGTCCGAATATTCCTGTGACCAGCTCGCGTCCGGCTTCCGGCGCGATCGCTACGTTCTGCAGCACGGCACTAGCCAGGGTGCCGCCACCCAGCCCTGCCAGCCAAGCGAGCAAATCGTTCAGCCCGGCATCCAGGTCATCGGCTTGTTCAACTCGCCGCCGGAAGCCGCCGCGCACCATCGGCAGCAGCGCGGTGGCCGCCGCCAGCGCAAGCGGCGGAGCAATATCAAGCTGCGTCGCAACAGCTACCAGTCCGCCGCTTCGACGCAGCACGTCGAGCAGGCCCTGTTCGGACATCAAGAGGTCTCCTCGGCGTGTTCTGTTCTTGGCACCAGGTTGCGACCCCTTGGCTGCACTATCTTAGGCGAACTGAAACCTTGCTGACAATTGTATCGCGTAGTTTCCCCAAGGGTTCCGCTCAGATTTGACAGGTGGTCAACACCGCAGCACGATAAGGCCATGGAAACCATGTCACTTTCGCGCCGCCATACCCTGGGCCTGCTTGGCGCCTCGGCCGCTGCCACGATCCTGCCGGGCTGCGCCAACCGGGTTGCTGCGGCTGCAGCGCCTGACAATGCCGCAGCGCTGCTCGAATCGCTCGCTTGGCAATTGATCGAACAGAGCCCGGAAGGAGCCACTTCGCTGGGCATCGATACGGGCGAGCGCGCCGCGCTGCGCGGCAAGCTGGGCGATCGATCGGCCGCCGGGCAAAGGGCCATGGCAGAGGTCCTGCGGCGCGGTCTGCGCCAGGTTGAGGCGATCAATGCCGAGGCGCTTGATCCCGCCACCCGCACCAGCCTGGCCGTGGTGCGCAGCGCCTTCCGCACAGCGCTGAAGGGCTTTGCCCTGCCCTATGGCGATGTCGCCGTCGGTGGCTGGCGCAACACGCCCTATGTCGTGATCCAGAATGTCGGCGGTTACCTCGACATTCCGCGCTTCCTCGACAGTGATCACCCAGTGCGCAATGCCGCCGATGCCGAGGCTTACCTAGCCCGCCTGGGCGCTTTCCCGGCGCTGCTGGAAGGTGAGCTGGGCCGGATCCAGTCAGCGCGCGGCATGGGCCTGGTCCCGCCGGCCTTCCTGCTCGACAAGGCGATCCGGCAGATGGAAGCGCAGCTTGGATCCTTGCGCGATGGCGGCGATCTGGCCCGCTCGCTTGCTCGCCGCACCGCGACCATCCCGGGTGACTGGGAGGGCCGTGCCAAGGCCATGGCAACTGGACCAGTCGCCGCCGCGCTGGAGCGCCAGCTGGCCGAGCTTAAGCTTCAGCGCAGTCTGGCAACCAACGATGCCGGCCTTTGGGCGCGGCCGCGCGGCGACGAATGGTACGCCTGGGGCCTTTCGGCCAGCACCACGACCAGCCACTCGCCCGAGGAAGTGCACCAGATCGGCCAGGAGCAACTGGCCATCCTGCACGGCCGGATGGACCCGATCCTGCGCTCGCTTGGCTATACCAGCGGCACGGTGGGTGAGCGAATGACCGCGCTGGGCAAGGATCCACGCTTCACCTTCCCCAACGACGACAAGGGCCGGGCCGAGATCATCGCGCTGATGCAGTCCAAGGTGGACTATATGCGGGCCCAGGCGCCGCGTGCTTTCCGCAATCCGGTCAGAGGCAATCTCGAAATACGCCGCTTGCCACCAGCGGAGGAGGCCGGGGCGCCGGGCGCCTATGGCGGGGCGGGATCGATCGACGGTTCGATCCCCGGCAAGATCTGGATCAACCTGGGCACGACCGAGCTGCACAGTCGCTACAGCCTGCCGACCTTGGCCTTCCACGAAGGGATCTTCGGCCATGTCTGGCAGGGCGAATATGCCAACCGCCTGCCCCTGATCCGCACACTGCTGGCCTTCAACGCCTATTCCGAAGGCTGGGCGCTCTATGCCGAGACGCTGGGCGACGAACTCGGGGCCTATGACGGCGATCCGGTCGGCCAGCTGGGCTACCTGCAGTCGATCGCCTTCCGCGCCTGCCGTCTGGTGGTCGATACCGGGCTGCATGCGAAGCGCTGGACGCGTGATCAGGCGATCGACTGGTTCGCCACCACCAATGGTTCTGGCCGCGCCGAAGTTAGCAGCGAGGTTGACCGCTATTGCTCCTGGCCGGGCCAGGCCTGCGGCTACAAGATCGGCCACAGCGAAATCCTCAGCCAGCGCGAGCGGGCCAAGGCGGCGCTGGGCGCGAAGTACGACCTGCGCGACTACAACGACGCCGTGGTTGGCGGCGGCAATGTCCCGCTCGACGTCCTGGCCCAGAACGTCGATCGCTACATCGCCGCCAATAAGGCCTAGTTCTTGCCGAACAACTTGCCGGCCATGCCCAGCACATCGTCGATCGGATTGCCGTCGCCGTCCTGATCGAGCCACTTGAACACGCCGGCGAGCTGCGGGTTATTCTGCAGCGTCTGGGCATATTGCGCGAGGCTGCCCTCGCCGCCGATCTGCTCGACGATTCGGCTCAGCACACCAGTGTCCAACCCGGTCTTGGCGGCGGCACTGGCAATCGTATCACCCGGCTCGGCATGGCTTTGTCAAAGTGCGGCAATGGCCTTTTCAGCCAGTTCGGGCGGCAGGCCGAGCTTGCTGGCAAGGTTGCCGACATCGGCGTGGCCAGCCTGCGCGAGGATCGTATCGAAGATGCCCATAGTTGCGACTCCTGTTGGGGAGCCGCATCATGGGCCGTTCAGCGCCGGGAGCAACCGTAAACGCTTGCAACCCGGGTTAAATCCCGAAGATCAGGCGGCGGTAGGGGCCGCCTGGCGCACGCTTTCATCGACGTGGTCGGCAAATTGCGCGAAGTTGTCGATGAACTTGCGGACCAGGTCTTGCGCCGTCTTGTCGTACTCGGCGCCATCAGCCCAGGCCCCGCGCGGATCGAGCAGCTTGCTGTCAACGCCAGGCACCGCAACCGGCACTTCGAAGCCGAAGTTCGGGTCTTTCTTGAACTCGGCGCCATTGAGGCTGCCATCGAGCGCGGCGTTGAGCAGCGCGCGGGTCGCCTTGATCGGCATGCGGCTGATCCCCGGCATGGTGGCCTTGCCGCCCGACCAGCCGGTGTTGACCAGCCAGCACTTCACCCCGCCCTTTGCGATCCGCTCCTTGAGGAGGTTGCCATAGACCGACGGGTGGCGCGGCATGAACGGCGCGCCGAAGCAGGTGCTGAAAGTGGCTTCCGGTTCGGTCACGCCAATCTCGGTCCCGGCAACGCGCGCGGTGTAGCCCGAGAGGAAGTGATACATCGCCTGGTCCGGCGTCAGCCGCGCGATCGGCGGCAGGACGCCATAGGCATCGGCGGTCAGGAAGATCAGGTTGGCCGGCACCGGGCCCAGATTGTCTTCCGACGCATTCGGAATGAAATCGATCGGATAGGACCCGCGGCTGTTCTCAGCCAGCGAGTTGTCGTCGAAATCGAGCTCGCGGGTCTCGCGGTCGATCACGACGTTTTCCAGCACGGTACCGAAGCGCTTGGTGGTGGCGAAGATCTCCGGCTCGGCCTCAGGCGAAAGGCGGATCATCTTGGCATAGCAGCCGCCTTCGAAGTTGAAGACTGCCGTGTCGGACCAGCCATGCTCGTCATCGCCGATCAGCGTGCGGCTGGCATCGGCCGACAGCGTGGTCTTGCCGGTGCCAGACAGGCCGAAGAACACCGCGGTCTTGCCATCCGGGCCGATGTTGGCCGAGCAGTGCATCGGCATGACGCCCTTTTCGGGAAGCAGGTAGTTGAGGATGCCGAAGACCGACTTCTTCATCTCGCCGGCATACTTGGTGCCGCCAATCAGGATCAGCTTCTCGGAGAAGTTGACCGCGATCACCGTCTCGCTACGGCAGCCATGGCGGGCCGGATCGGCGACGAAGCTGGGCAGGTCGATGATGGTGTATTCCGGCACGAAGCCATCGAGCTCCGCTGCCGTTGGGCGGACCAAAAGCGTACGAATGAAGAGGTTATGCCAAGCGAGTTCGTTGATCACGCGCACGTTAACGCGGTGTTCGGGCTGCGAGCCGCCGAACAGGTCAGCCACATACAGCGTATCGCGCTTGGCTAGTTCGGCCAGGAAATCGGCCTTGAGCGCGGCAAAGTGTTCCGGGCTCATCTCGACATTGGTCTTGCCCCACCACACGGTGCTTTCGGTCAGCGCATCACGGACGATGAACTTGTCCTTGGCGCTGCGGCCGGTGTGCTTGCCGGTTTCGACCACCAGCGGGCCGTCCTTGGCCAGGATGCCTTCGCCGTTGGCCAGAGCATGCTCCACCAGCGGCGCGGTGCCGAGGTTGGCGAAGATCGTGGCATCGGTGGCAATACCCTGGTTGGCGAGCGGGTAGGACAGCGCAGCGGTCAAGGTCGTCTCCGTGGTCATGGCGCAGCGCTTTAGGCACTCCGCCGGGGGTTCTGCATACGAATGCAGGGATTCGCAGCGCGCATAGCGGTGCGGGCCTTTGGCGTCAAACCGCGCAGCGGCACAACCGGTCCATTTCCCGACGAAAATCGAATGCGGGGGCAACCCTGCAGGCAAGATTGTCACCAGCCGACTAAGGCAGTAACCGGTATGCCCCGAACCGGACGCCCGAACCGAGCCCATGGACGCCACGCCCGCCAGCCCCCTGCAGACGATCGCGCTGGTCGATGATGACCGCAACATCCTGACGAGTGTATCAATCGGGCTCCAGGCCGAAGGCTTTGCCACGCGGGTCTATTCCGACGGCCAGACCGCGTTGAAGGCGCTGCTCGAGAACCCGCCTGACCTGGCGGTCTGCGACATCAAGATGCCGCGGATGGATGGGTTTGAGCTGCTCCGCCAGCTGCGCGCCAAGAGCGCCCTGCCGGTCATCTTCCTGACCAGCAAGGATGAGGAAACCGACGAGGCGCTGGGCCTGTCGCTAGGTGCCGACGATTACATCACCAAGCCGTTCAGTCAGCGGCTGCTCGTCGCCCGGATTCGCGCGATCCTGCGGCGGACCGAACTGGTCAAGGCCGAGGCAGCCCAGGCCGAAGGCGAAGCGGGTCCAGACGATCAGCCCAGTAGCGTGATCGTGCGCGGCGCGCTGGAAATGGACCCGGCCCGCCACCGCGTGACTTGGCAGGGCGAGCCGGTCTCGCTGACTGTGACCGAGTTCCTGATCCTTGAGGCGCTGGCCACACGCCCAGGCGTGATCAAGAGCCGCAACCAGCTGATGGACGCTGCCTATAGCGAGGACGTGTTCGTCGACGACCGCACGATCGACAGTCACATCAAGCGCCTGCGCCGCAAGTTCCGGGTTGTCGACCCGCACTTCGCCGCGATCGATACGCTCTACGGCGCGGGATACTCGTTCACCGATGGCTGAGACGCTCCGTCCTCGCCCGGCGCGACGCCGCGACTGGACCAGGCGCGCCTCGCTGACCGCGCGGATCCTGGCGGTCAACATCATCGCACTCGGTCTGATGGCCGGCAGCCTGTTCTACCTCGATTCCTATCGCAACCAGCTGTTTGCCGAACGCTATCAGCTGGCCCGGGCCGAAGCGCAGATCGCGGCACAGGGCCTGGCATCGGCGCCGCGCAATCAGCGGGCCATGCTGATGGCGCAGATCGGGCGCGAACAGACGCTGCGGCTGCGGCTCTACGATGCCAAAGGGCGTCTGCAGCTCGACAGCTTCAAACTCGCTCCGCCGACCTTCGCTCTCGTCGATCCGGCTACCGAGCCCTGGTACCAGCATGCCGCGCGCTGGCTTGATGCGGGGACGAACTTCCTGATCGGCAATGCCGCTGGATCCGCCTATGTCGACCCGGCGGTTGATGCGAGTGCCGCCTGGCCGGAAATCGCCGAGGCCGTCCGGCTCAAGGCCACGGTCGTCGAGCGCCGCGCCGCGCCGGACGAAACCCCGGTGATCAATGCCGCGACCCCCGTTGGCACGAGCGGCGAGATGCTGCTGACCACGCGCAACGCCCGCGACGTGACGCAGAGCGTGCGCGATGCCCGCCAGACACTGGCGATTGTCCTGGCGGTGACGCTGATCATCTCGATCCAGCTCTCGCTGTTCCTGGCGCGCACCATCGTCCAGCCGCTGCGCGAACTGGTCCGGGCCGCAATCCGCGTGCGACTGGGGCGCGAGCGCCAGGTCGTGGTGCCGCGATTGCCCGAACGGCGCGACGAGATCGGCCTGCTGGCCCGCGCCATTTCCGACATGTCGTCGGCGCTGCGCCACCGGATCGATGCAGGCGAAAGCTTTGCTGCCGATGTCGCGCACGAGATCAAGAACCCCCTCGCCTCGCTGCGATCCGCGCTTGAATCGCTGGGCAAGGTCAAGGACGAGGCGCTCCGCCAGCAATTGACGGAGATTGCCGCGCACGATCTGCGCCGGATCGACCGGCTGATCACCGAAATTGCCGAAGCCGGCCGGATCGATGCCGAGCTTTCGCGGACCCGCTTCATGCCGGTCGATATGCTGGCCCTGGCCCAGTCGCTTGTCGCCGCGCGGGCTGAGCGGGCCAGCGATCCCAGCTGCCGGATCGTGATAACGCCCAGTGGGCCTGGGCCCTGGGAAGTGCCAGGCGATGCTGCCCGGCTTGAGCGCGTGCTCGAGAACCTGCTCGACAATGCAGTGTCCTTCTCGCCGCCCGGCGGGACGGTTGCGGTCACGTTACAGCGCCAAGGTGATCTGCTCGAACTGGCGGTCAGCGATGAAGGCCCCGGTATCCCTGACGAGGCACGCGAAAAGGTGTTCGAGCGGTTCCATTCGCTGCGGCCGCAGAGCGAGGACTTCGGCAGCCATTCGGGCCTGGGCCTGGCCATCGCCCGGACCATCGCCGAGGCGCACGACGGCGCGCTGCTGGCCCAGGACCGCGCCGATGGCCAACGCGGGGCCTGTCTGGTGCTGCAGCTGCCCTTGCCCGAAGTGGCGGAGGATGCCGAATGAGCCGGCTGATCCAGGCGAGCTGCGTGTCGATTGATGGGCGCGGTGTGCTGATCCAGGGGCCGCCGGGATCGGGCAAGTCGAGCCTGACCCTCGCGTTGATTGACCGCGGGGCGATGCTGGTTGGTGACGATGGCCTCAGCGTCGAGGCTCAGGGCAAGGTGCTGCGCGCCTTTCCGCCACCACGCATCGCCGGGCTGATCGAGGTTCGCAATGTCGGCCTGCTGACCCGCCCGGTGACAAGCTTCGTGCCGCTGGCGCTGGCGCTGCGGCTCGATCCCGCCGCACCGCGCCTACCGGAAGAGCCCGAAGTGCTGACGATCGAAGGGATCGACCTGCCCTGCCTGGCGCTCTGGCCCGACAGCCCGGTCCTGGCCTTGCGGGCCGAAGCAGCACTGGAACGGTGGGGGCTTTCAATTGACGCGCAGCAGTCCCACATTGGCGGGCGAACATGACTGCAATCGATTCCGCCCCTGCGCGGCAACGCGTGCTTCTCGTCACCGGCCTGCTCGGGGCGGGCAAGACGACTGCACTCAAGGTGCTGGAAGATCTCGGCTGGGAAACGATCGACAATTTCCCGATCCGCCTGCTCGACCGTCTGATCGACAGCCCCGATGCGCCGCGCAACGAATTGCGCCCGCCGCTGGCGATCGGCTTTGATGCCCGCACGCGCGGCTTCGATCCCAACAAGGTGATCGAGCGCGTGAAGAAGCTGGTGCAGCGTCCCGACCTCGAACTGACCACCCTGTTCCTGGACTGTGCCGGCGCGGAGCTGGAGCGGCGCTATAATGAGACCCGCCGCCGCCACCCGATGGCACAGGATCTGCCGGTGACCACCGGCATCGCCTCGGAACGCGAACTGCTGGAGCCGCTGCGGCGCTGGGCCGACATGGTGATGTCGACCACCGAGTTCACCAGCAACGATCTGCAGCAGGCGATCCGGGAGCGCTTTGCCGACAGTGCCCCCAAGGGCACGACAGTCACGGTCACCAGCTTTGGCTTCTCGCGCGGGATGCCGCCGATCGCCGATCTGGTGTTCGACATGCGTTTCCTGGACAATCCGCACTGGGATCCGGAGCTGCGCCCGCTGACCGGGCGGGACCCGGCGGTGGGCGAACACATCGCCCGCGATCCCGCCTGGGACGATGCCTTCGGCCGGATCCGCGACCTCGTGCTGATGCTGCTCCCCCGCTATGCCGCGCAGGGCAAGGCCTATGTCAACATTGCCTTCGGCTGCACCGGCGGACGGCATCGCTCGGTCTATTCGGCCGAACAGCTGGCTGCGGCGCTGATCGAGGCCGGTTTCACCCCCACGGTCATCCACCGCAACCTGGGCTCGCGCGCGGCTGACCTGGTCGAAGGAAAACATTGACCATGCCCGCGTTCGGCGTCATGGCCCTGCGCCACTTTCCGGCGGGATTCGCCGGGCTGGCAGTTCGGAGCATCCCCCTCGCATGATCGGCCTGATCCTGGTTACCCACGGCAAGCTTGCCGAGGAATTTGTCCACGCCATGCAGCATGTGGTCGGCCGCCAGGATGCGGTGGCAACGGTCTGCATCGGCCCCAATGACGACATGGAAGCCCGCCGCCGCGAGATTGCCGATGCGGTAAAGGCGGTCGATGGCGGCAACGGCGTGATCATTCTAACCGACCTGTTCGGCGGCACCCCTTCGAACCTGGCGATTTCGCTGATGCAGGCCGGCAAGGTCGAAGTGATCGCCGGGATCAACCTGCCGATGCTGATCCGGCTGGCCAAGGCGCGCACCTGCATGACGCTGCAGAAGGCGACCGAGGCAGCCCGCGATGCCGGGCGCAACTACATCACGATCGCATCGGAGTTTCTTGGCCAGGACGCATAACCGTCGGCTGCGGGGTGGGGGAAACGAGCATGTCTGAGGCGCGGGAAACCGTCGAAATCGTCAACAACCGGGGCCTGCACGCGCGGGCCAGCGCCAAGTTCGTCAATGCCGTGGCGCAGCTCTGCAATGGACTGACCGTGCGGGTTGAAAAGGACGGCAACGAGGCCGCCGGTGGTTCGATCCTGGGCCTGATGATGCTGGGCGCGGCCAAGGGTGACAGCGTGGAGATCATCGTCAGCGGCGAAGGCTGTGAACCGGCGCTGCTCAAGCTGGTCGGCCTGGTCAAGGACGGCTTCGGCGAAGACTGACATGTCCCGCCGCCAGATCACCGGCTTTTCCAATCCCACAGTCAAAGCGCTGCGGGCGCTCAGGGACAAGAAGCACCGCAAGGCCGCGGGCCAGTTCCTGGCCGAAGGCCTGCGCCTGCTGACTGACGCGCGCGAGAGTGGGCGCCAGCCCGAAATACTGGTCATGGCCGAGGGGCGCGATCCGCACCCGTTGCTGGCGGCGCTTGAGGCCGATGTGCTGGCCGCTGGCGGCGAAGTGATTGAGACCAGCGCCGATATCCTCAGCAAGATTACCGGCAAGGATAACCCCCAGGCCGTCTGCGGCGTGTTCACCGAGTTTGATACCACCCTGGCAGCGCTGGATCGCAGCACGGCGAAACTATGGCTGGTCGCCCAGGCGCTGCGCGATCCGGGCAATCTTGGCACCATGCTGCGGACCGGCGATGCGGTGGGTGCAGGCGGGCTGATCCTGATCGACGATTGCGCCGACCCCTTCTCGGCCGAGGCCGTGCGCGCCAGCATGGGTGCCGTCTTTACCCAGCAGATTGCCCAGGCCCGGTGGGAAGAATTCCTTCCGTGGCTGCGCAGCGGAGCGGGTCAACTGGTCGCCGCCAGCTTGCGCGATGCCGTGCCTTATCGCGGTGCGCCCTATGCGGCGCCGTGCTTCATCCTAGTCGGCAACGAGAGCCGCGGTCTGCCTGAGGAATACGAGCAGGCTTGCGACCTGCGCGTCACCATGCCGATGAAGGGCCGCGCCGACAGTCTGAATGCGGCGGTGGCCGGGGCCGTGCTGGCCTATGAAGTGCTGGACGCACTGGGCGACTAGGCCGTTCAGGTGGCGATCAGGCATTAGCCGCGATAAGGGAAGGCATGATCCGCCAAGCTCTTCTCGCCGCCCTTCCCCTCCTCGCTGCCTGCGCTACCCCGCAGACTGTCGCTGACGCCGAGCCGGAGGGCAGCCCCAACGGCCCGCTCACCACCTGGGCCTTCGTGTCGATCGATGGGCAGAAGCCGGTGTCCGACAGGGCCGAACTGCGCATCTACCAAAAGCGCATCGCTGCGACGGTCGGTTGCAATGGCCTCGGCGGCGATCTCGAATTGACCAAAGACGGGCGGATGAAGGTCGGCCCGATGGTCTTGACCATGATGTACTGCGAAGGCCTGATGGAGCAGGAGCGCGCAGTGTCTGAACTGCTTGGCGCCTCACCCAACTTCTTTATCGAGAACGGGCGAATGGGCATCAAGTCCGGCCAGCACGTGGCCGAACTGGTCCGCAAGCGCGATTAATCTGCCTCTTCCGTGGCCGGAGCCTCGCTGCCGCTATAGCGCGGCGCCGCCTCGATGAGCGGAACCCCCTCGATCTCGCGCTTGCCGATCTCGATGCCCTTGTCACGCAACCGTTTGCCGGATGAGACGACGTTGCGTTCAAAGCTGGACACGAACTTGTTGTAGTTGTTGACCGCGCTTTCCAGCCCGCCACCGACCCGTTTGAGGTGTTCTGCAGCGACCGCAATCCGGTCGTAAAGCTCAGCTCCAGCCTTGCCGATCTCGACTGCCTCGCGCGCCAGCTGGTCCTGCTTCCAGACCATGGCAACGGTTCGGGCAATCGCAACCAGGTTGGTAGGAGTGGCGAGCAGAACCTTGTTGTGGAATGCGAAATCCCACAGCTCCGGGTCGTGCTCAAGCGCTGCGGCGACGAAGTGCTCGCCCGGCACGAACATCACCACATAGTCCGGCGCATCGTCGAACTGGCTCTGGTAGGCCTTGGCTCCCAGCGTCGCGACATGGTTCCGCATTGACCGGGCATGGAGATCGAGATGGCGCTTGCGCTCGGCATCGTCATTGGCCTCGAACGCCGCCTGATAGGCGTTGAGCGAGACCTTAGCGTCGATGACCAGTTTCTTCTGCCCCGGCACGTGGACAATCGCATCGGGTCGCAGCCGGCCGTCCTCGGTCTCCAGCGAATGCTCGAGTGCGAAATCGGTGTGTTCGGACAGGCCGCACTGCTCCAGCACGTTCTGCAACGCCCGCTCACCCCAGCGACCGCGGGCCTTGGGGGCGTTGGTGAGTGAGTTGCCCAGTCGCGCAGCCTCCGCCCGGACCTGCTCCTGCCCTTCGCGCAGCGACTGGATCAGGCCAGTGAGCTGGCCAAAGGCATCAACCCGCTGCTTTTCCAGCGACTGGACCTGGACTTCATAGCTCTTGAGCCGCTCATCGACCGGCGCGAGCAGCGCCTTCAGTCGTTCCGCGCTCTTCTCTTCAGACTGGGTCAGTCGTTCCTGCGCGCGGTTGAGCAAGACCTCCTGCGCCTGGGCAAGGATCTTCGCGCCGGCATTCTCGAATTCCTTCTTAAGCGATTCCTGCGCCGTGAGCAGCTCGGCCTTTTGCTGCTCAAAGTTGGCGGCATTGGCCTTCAGCGTCGCATTCTCGATCGAAGCGTCGCTCAATTCCTTCGCGGCCTGGCGGAAACGTGCGTCGAGATCCTTGGTCCCGGCCTCCTGCTCAGCCAGCCGCGCGCGCAAATCGGCGGCCGGACGCGAGCCAAAAAACCAGCCAAGGCCGGTACCTGCCGCAAGACCGAAAACGAGGATCAAAATGAGAGTGAGCGTGGAGTCCATAACCCCACGCTAAACAGAACGGAGCGGGAACGCCAGCCCTATCAGGCGACCTTGCGCAGCTTATCCAGCTTCTTGAGCGCCATCTGCCGCTTCAGCCGGCTGAGGTGGTCGATGAACAGGATGCCTTCGAGGTGGTCCATCTCGTGCTGCAGGCAGGTTGCCAGCAGGCCGTCCATCTCTTCCTCGTGAGTCTTGCCATCCAGGTCCTGCCAGCGGGCGCGGATCCGGGCCGGACGTTCGACGTCGGCGTAGATTTCCGGGACTGAGAGACAGCCTTCGGAATAGACCGAAAGGTCTTCCGAGGGATGGAGGATTTCCGGGTTCACGAACACCCGCGGCTCTTTCTTGAGCGGCTGGTGCGTGTGCGAATGGCCGCCGTGGGCGGTGCAGACTTCCGGCTCGGCATCCGGGTCTTCCGGCTGAAGATCGATCACCAGTACCCGCAGCGGCACGCCGACCTGGATTGCGGCCAGGCCAATGCCGGGGGCATCGTACATGGTCTCGAACATGTCGGCGACGAGCGTCTTGAGCTCGTCATCAAACTTGGTGACGGGTTCGGAGATCACCTTGAGACGGGGATCGGGAACTTCGATGATTTCGCGGATAGCCATAGCGGGCAAATAGGCGGCAAAGTGCCAAATCGCAAGGCGGCTGCGTCGATCAGTCTGATCGACTAACCCATCGGTCGCCGCGCGCGGAGCGCCTGGGCCAGCGTGCCTTCGTCAAGGTAATCGAGTTCGCCGCCCACCGGCAGGCCGTGGGCCAGCTGGGTGATCCGCACTGGGAAGCCTTCCAGCCGCTCGGCGATATAATGCGCGGTGGTCTGGCCTTCGAGGGTGGCGTTCATGGCGAGCACCACCTCGTCGATCCCACCGGCGGAAACGCGCTGGATCAACGCGGCAATGCTCAGGTCTTCGGGCCGCACCCCTTCCAGCGCCGAAAGCCGCCCACCCAGGACGTGATAGCGGCCGGTAAACAGCCGTGCGCGATCCAGTGCCCACAGGTCCGCCACATCCTCCACCACGCACAGGGCGCGCTGATCGCGGCGCGGATCGGTACAGATCGCGCAGGGATTGGTCGTATCGACATTGCCGCAGGTATCGCATTCGACCAGCCGCTCGGCCACGCCTTCTAGCGCAGCGAGCAGCTGCACCAATGACGTTTCGCGCCGCTTGATCAGCCACAATACCGCGCGCCGAGCCGAACGCGGGCCAAGCCCGGGCAGGCGCGACAAGGCCTGAGTCAGTGTCTCGATCTCTTGCGATGCCATGGCCGCCTCGATAGGGCGAAGCGAAGCCAAGCGAAAGCCACCAATGCGCATCATCTTCATGGGTACCCCGGACTTTGCCGTACCTGCGCTGGAAGCGCTGGTCGCGGCGGGGCATGAAGTGGTTGCCGCCTATACCCAGCCGCCCCGCCCCGGCGGTCGGCGCGGGAAGGAGCTGACCCCCACCCCGGTGCACCGCAAGGCCGAGGAACTGGGGATTGCAGTGCGCCATCCGGCCTCGCTCAAGGGGGTGGAGGAGCAGGCAGCCTTTGCCGCGCTTGATGCCGACATTGCCGTGGTTGCGGCCTATGGCCTGATCCTGCCGCAGGCCGTCCTGGACGCGCCGAAGCATGGCTGCCTCAACCTCCATGGCTCGATCCTGCCGCGCTGGCGCGGGGCGGCGCCGATCCAGCGGGCGATCCTGGCCGGCGATGCCGAAACCGGGGTGGACATCATGCGGATGGAGGCCGGACTCGATACCGGGCCCGTTCTGCTGGAAGGCCGCACGCCAGTTGACCGGAAGACTGCCGGGGAGCTGACCGAGGAGGTGGCGCAGATCGGTGCACGACTGATCGTGGATGTGCTGGCCAACCTTTCCGCCTATCCGGAACGGCCCCAGCCGGACAACAGCGTGACCTATGCCAAGAAGATCGACAAGGCCGAGACCCGGCTCGACTTTGCGCAGGACGCCGCCCAGGTCGAACGCCAGATCCGTGCGTTTTCTCCGGCGCCGGGTGCGTGGTTCGAATACCAAGGCGAACGCTGCAAGGTGCTCGCGGCCGACATCACTGACGGGAGCGGGGCACCGGGCGAGGTGCTGGATGACCAGCTGACCATCGCTTGCGCCGAAGGTGCGATCCGCCCGACCTTGGTACAACGCGCAGGTCGGCCGGTGATGCCGACGGCGGATATGCTGCGCGGCTGGGCGATTGCATCAGGGACCTCGCTCACTTGACCCGCTTCGCCCTCACCCTTGAATTCGACGGGACACCGTTCTTCGGCTTGCAGCGGCAGGCTCATGGACCTTCGGTGCAGCAGGCGGTGGAAGAGGCTGTGCACGCAACGACGGGGGAGACCGTGACCCTGCACGCTGCTGGCCGAACTGACGCAGGCGTTCACGCTCTCGGAATGCGCGCACATGTCGAGGTGGCGAAGGACATTGATGCCTTCCGGCTGATGGAAGCGGTCAATCACCACCTCCGCCCTGCCCCGATCGCCGTGCTAGCCTGCGAGGCCGTGCCGGACGACTGGCACGCCCGGTTTTCCTGCATTGGCCGCGAGTACCTCTATCGGATCGCCAACCGCCGCGCGCCTTTGACATTGGACGTTAAGCGCGCCTGGCAAGTTGCCCAGCCGCTTGATGCCGAAGCCATGCACCGCGCGGCGCAGGCGCTGGTCGGGCGGCATGACTTTACCACCTTCCGCTCGGTCCACTGCCAGGCGCAGAGCCCAGAGAAAACGCTCGATCTGCTCAAAGTCGAGCGGGTCGGCGAGGAAGTCCACATCCGTGCCGCCGCGCGATCGTTCCTGCACCACCAGGTCCGCTCGATGGTCGGGTGCCTAGCGCTGGTTGGCATGGGCCGCTGGCGCGAGGAGCAGGTTGGCGAGGCACTTACCGCCCGCGACCGGTCGGCGCTGGGGCTGAATGCGCCGAGCGAGGGACTCTATTTCGTCCGCGCGCTTTACCCGGGCGAATGAGCCACTAGGTTGCGATCCGAAACCAAGGATTCGGGAGACAACCAATGGCCTTCACCGGCAAGCAACTCACCACCCAGCTCGATGCCGATGGCACGCTGACCGTCCAGCTCAATGACAAGACCTGGGACGATCCCAAGCCCGGCCAAGTGCTGATCAAGGTTGAGGCGACGCCGATCAACCCGTCTGACCTGGGCCTGCTGTTTGCCAGCGCCGATACCGACAACGCGGTCTATTCGCCCGGCAAGGTCGTGGCCAAGATGCCCGAGAACGCCACCCGCGCGATGAAGGCCCGCCATGGCATGGCCATGCCGGCTGGCAACGAGGCTGCCGGGATCGTGGTCGCCGCCGGCGAAGGCTGCGAGCAGCTGATGGGCAAGCGGATCGCCTGCGTCCCCGGCACGGCCTATGGCTCCTATGCCTATGCCGATCCCAACATGGGCTTTGAGGTGGCAGATGGCGTGACTGCCGAACAGGCCGCCAGCTCGTTCGTCAATCCGATGACCGCGCTGGGCTTTGTCGAGACGATGAAGCTGGAAGGCTACACCGGCATCGTTCACGCCGCTGCCGCATCGAACCTGGGGCAGATGCTGGTCAAGATCTGCCTTGAGGACGGTATCCCGCTGGTCAACGTGGTCCGTTCGGACGCGCAGGTGAAGCTGCTCAAGGACCTGGGCGCCACCCATGTCCTTAACATGACCGACTCCGATTACATGCCCAAGCTGATCGACGCGATCGCCGAGACCAAGGCAATGATCGGCTTTGATCCAATCGGTGGCGGCACCGTTGCCAGCCAGTTCCTGACCGCCATGGAAGCCGCTGCCAGCCGCGGCGCTGCCTTTAGCCGCTATGGTTCGAACGCGGCCAAGAAGGTCTGCATCTACGGCGCACTGGACCTCGGTCCGACGATCCTCAACCGCGCCTTTGGCCTGACCTGGGACCTGTCGGGCTGGCTGCTGACGCCCTTCATGATGAAGGCCGGGCCAGAGATCGTCGGGCGGATGCGGGCGCGGGTGATGAAGGACCTGACCACCACCTTCGCCAGCCACTATGCCAAAAAGGGCACCCTTGAGGACATGCTGACCAAGGATGCAGTGACCATGTACAACGCCCGCCGCACGGGCGAGAAGTACCTGGTTACGCCGCACGGCTGATGTCCTTGCTTCCTTTCCCCCTTGATGGGGGAAGGATACAAAGACTTGGTCGCGCAGCGGCCTAGTCGGAGTTGGATGGGGGTGATTGCGCCTTCGGACACAGCACCTATTGGATAGCGCACCCCCACCCAACCTCCCCCATCGAGGGGGAGGAGAGCTTTCGTCCGACACTGAAGTCGTTCGCCGAACCGCTGATTGACAGCGCTGGCCCCGGGCGGGAAGCCTGGGGCCAGACTGGGGGAGATGTCACCGATGAAGACTGCCAACCGCACCACCTCGCGCCTGGCCCTGGCGCTGAGCCTCGCAGCTCTGCCCGCTGCCGTCCAGGCCCAGGACGCCAAGGAAGCGCCCAAGTGGGACGTGTCCGCGCCGCCGGGGATGAAGGTGCGCGAAGTGCCGATCTCGGTCGAGGAAGGCACCTGGATGAACCTCGACGTCAGCCCGGACGGGCAGACCGTGGCCTTCGATCTGCTGGGTGACATCTACACCATGCCGATCAGCGGCGGCACGCCGACCCGGATCTCGGAAGGCCTGCCCTACGAAACCCAGCCGCGCTTCTCGCCCGATGGCAAGCGGATCGCCTTCACGTCGGACCGCGGCGGCGGCGACAACATCTGGATCATGAACCGCGACGGCAGCGACAAGCGCCAGCTGACCAACGAGAGCTTCCGCCTGCTCAACCAGCCGAGCTGGAGCCCGGACGGACAGTACATCGTTGCCAAGAAGCACTTCACCACCGGGCGCTCGCTCGGCACCGGTGAGGTCTGGATGTACCACGTTTCGGGCAGCGACGGCGTGCTGCTGGTCAAGCGGCCGAGTGAGCAACACCAGAAGGAGCTGGGTGAGCCGATCTTCGCCCCCGATGGCAAGCACGTCTACTACACCCGCAACACCACGCCGGGTCCGATCTTCGAATATGCGCAGGACAGCAACAACCAGCTCTTCGCGATCGAACGCTATGACCTGGAGACCGGCAAGATTGACAGCATGATCGGCGGCGAAGGCGGCGCGGTGCGCCCCACCCCCTCGCCCGACGGCAAGAAGATCGCCTATGTCCGCCGCGAGGCGACCCAGCCGCGGCTCTATGTCCGTGACCTGGCCACCGGTGAGGACCGCAAGGTCTATGACGCGCTCGACACGGACGTGCAGGAGACCTGGGCCGTCACCGGGGTCTATCCCAACATGGCCTGGACGCCGGATTCGGCCAGCCTGGTGGTCTGGGCCGGCGGCAAGCTCAACCGGGTTGACCTGGCCTCGGGCAAGAGCACGATCATTCCCTTCAAGATTTCCGACAGCCGCGGCGTGATCGATCCGCCGCGCCCGGCGGTCGCTGTCGCCCCGGACACTTTCGAAACCAAGATGCCGCGCGGGGCCAACGTCTCGCCCGATGGCAAATCGGTGGTTTTCGAGACGCTGGGCAAGCTCTGGATCAAGCCGATGGCCGGCGGCGAACCGCGCCGGCTGACCACCGATGATGCCGCTATGGAGGCCTACCCCTCGTGGTCGGCTGACGGCAAGAAGCTGGCCTATGTCCGCTGGACCGACGCGGGCCTGGGCGAAGTGCGGACCATTGGCGCCAGCGGTGGCAAGTCGACCGCGCTCACCCCTGCGGGCCACTATGCCCGCCCGCGCTTCTCGCCCGATGGCAAGACCGTGGTCTTCGAGAAGGACCGCGGCGGCTACCTCTCCAGCCCGCGCGCTTCGGCCGAACCCGGTGTCTACCGCGTCGCTGCAACCGGCGGGGCGATGACCCAGATCACCGGCACTGGCGGCAACCCGCAGTTCGGCGCTAGCAATGACCGCGTCTTCGTGATGGAAGGCGATGCCAAGGAAAGCCGCCTGGTCAGCTTTGACCTCAATGGCGAGGCCCGCCGGGTCCATGCCAAGGGCGAGCTGGTCAACGATTATCGGGTTTCGCCCGATGGCAAGTTCCTGGCCTTCCGCCAAAACTACCAGGCTTTTGTTACCCCGTTGGTACCGGGCACGCAGGAAGTGTCGCTCTCGTCCAAGGGCGGGGCGCTGCCGGTGGTCAAGGTCAGCGGCGACGGGGCCGACTGGATCCACTGGAGCGAAGGCGGCAGCCGCGTGAACTGGTCGCTTGGACCCACGGTATTCGGGGCGGCCACTTCCGCCCTGTTCGCCGATGCTCCGCTGGCCAAGGGCGCCAAGCCGGCCAAGTTCGAGCCGCCCAAGAATGGCGTCTCGCTCTCGATGAAGATCACGGCGGACAAGGCCAAGGGCAGCGTAGCGATCGTCGGCGCGCGCGTCGTGACGATGAAGGGCCCGGACGGCGGCGCGATCGACGATGGCGTCGTGCTGATCGAAGGCGACCGGATCAAGGCAGTCGGCAAGCGCGGTGAGGTCGCCATTCCGGCCGGCACCCCCACCTTCGACGCGACCGGCAAGACAGTGATCCCCGGCCTGATCGATGCCCATGCCCATGGTCCCTACGGGATCGATGAGCTGACCCCCCAGGCCAACTGGGTGGAGATGACCAACCTGGCCCTGGGCGTGACAACCCGGCACGATCCCTCCAGCAGCGCTCGCACGGTGTTCCCGGCGCTGGAGATGGTCCGGGCCGGCAAGATCATCGGCCCACGCAGCTTCTCGACCGCGGAGATCGTCTATGGCGCGCGCGCTGCGGGCGTCTATGCCCAGATCGACAGCTATGACGATGCCCTGGCCCATGTCCGCCGGCTGAAGGCGCAAGGGGCGCACAGCCTCAAGAACTACAACCAGCCCCGCCGCGACCAGCGCCAGCAGGTAACGGCAGCCGCGCTTGCCGAAAACATGCGCTCGGTTGCCGAGGGCGGATCGCTGTTCGGCATGGACATGACGCTGATTGCCGATGGCAACACCACGATCGAGCATAACCTGCCGCTCGGCGTGTTCTACGAAGACGTGCTGCAGTTCTTCAGCGGCTCGAAGACCGCCTATACCCCGACCCTGGTGGTGACCTATGGCGGCCCGGCGGCCGATCCCTATTGGCGCGCCCATACCGAGGTGTGGAAGCATCCGCTGCTGCAGAAGCATCAGCCGGCGGCGATCCTCACGGCCAACAATGCCCGCCGGACCATTGCCCCCGAAGGCGATTACAAGGACGATGACAGCGCCCGCGAAGCCGCCAAGCTGGCGCGGCGCGGCGTCCCGGTCGCGATCGGGGCACACGGCCAGGAGCCCGGCATCGCCGCGCACTGGGAACTGTGGTCCTTCGCCCGCGGCGGGATGAGCCCGGTCGAAGCCCTGCGCACCGGCACGATCGAGGCCGCACGCTCACTGGGCTACGACGCCGATGTCGGCAGCCTGGAACCGGGCAAGCTGGCGGACCTCGTCGTGCTCGATGCCGACCCGACCCAGGACATCCGCAACTCGGACAAGATCAGCAAGGTCATGATCGGCGGCCGCCTGCTCGATGCCGCGACGCTCAACGAAGAGCTGACCGGGACGCGCAAGCGCCCGGCCTATTGGTGGGAAGGCAAGGACGGCGCCCAGGGCTATACCGGCCCGGCGGGTGGCGGCGCGACGGCGCATGCTGATACCGACGACGGCTAATTTGTGCTCTCTCCCCTTCAGGGGAGAGATACGCAGGCTTGGCGGCTTGGCCGCCTAGCCGGAGTTGAGCGGGGCCCAGCGACAGCCCGCCCCCACTCCCAACCCTCTCCCCTGAAGGGGAGAGGGATATGGGACTAAGGCTTCAGCTTCCGGAACCACTCCAGAGTTGCCGTGGCGCCGCGGCTGTGTGCATTGCGCCAGGACAGGGCGTCCTTGCGCTTGTTGCGCAGCGCGCCGTTGGGGCCGACCACGAACATTGCCGGCGTGCCCTTCAGCTGCTTGACCTTGAAGCGGGCGAGCAGCTCGATATTCTGGCCGTTACCGGTCTGCGGCACGCCGACATCGATGAAGGTGACGGAATAGCCCGCGCCGAATTCAGCCTTGAACGCAGCGGAGGTCAGGACCTGGGCCAGCGCCACGCTGTCGTGGCACCAGTCGCCCCCGAACACGAGCACGGCCGAGCGCCCGCTCTGCGCGGCATCGGCCAACGCAGTTTCCATCGCGGCGCGGGCATCGGCCTTCTGGTCATAAAACGGCTTCGCGGCAGCAGCCGCAGCCACCGGCTTTTCCGGGAAGTTCGCCTTGCATTCCTCCGCTGCCGGCCCAGTGCCTGTTACAGCCTGCGCCAGCAGCACTGGGGCAAGACAGAGCAGGCTCACGCCTTTCCGACCACGCTTTCCGGCAGGTCGGTGCCGAACACGCGCTGATAGTATTCGGCCACCAGCATCCGCTCGGTCTCGTCGCACTTGTTGAGGAACGAGAGACGGAAGGCGAAACCCGGATCCTTGAAGATCGCGGTGTTCTGCGCCCAGGTGATCACGGTGCGCGGGCTCATCACGGTGGAGATATCACCGCCAATGAAGCCCTGACGGGTGAGGTCGGCGACCTTGACCATCTTGTCGACGGTATCGTCCGGCACGCCGGCGACCTTCTTAAGCACGATCTCGCTCTCCACCGCAGCGGGGAGATAGTTGAGGCCGACGACGATGTTCCAGCGGTCCATCTGGCCCTGGTTGATCGCCTGGGTGCCGTGATAGAGGCCCGACGTATCGCCGAGGCCGACGGTGTTGGCCGTGGCGAACAGGCGGAAGTTCTTGTTCGGGCGGATCACCCGGTTCTGGTCAAGCAGGGTCAGCTTGCCTTCGGTTTCCAGCACGCGCTGGATCACGAACATCACATCCGGGCGGCCGGCATCATATTCGTCGAACACCAGCGCGACCGGGTGCTGCAGCGCCCAGGGCAGCAGGCCTTCCCGGAATTCGGTCACCTGCAGTCCATCGCGCAGCACGATCGCATCACGGCCGATCAGGTCGATGCGGCTGATGTGGGCATCAAGGTTGATGCGGATGCACGGCCACTTGAGCCGCGCTGCTACCTGCTCGATGTGAGTCGACTTGCCGGTGCCGTGATAGCCCTGGACCATCACGCGGCGGTTGAAGGCAAAGCCCGCCAGGATCGCCAGCGTGGTGTCCGGATCGAACACATAGGTCGGATCGACATCGGGCACGCGTTCGTCCGCTACCGAGAAGGCCGGGACCTTCATGTCGATATCGATCCCGAAGACCTCGCGCACGTCGAGTTCGAGATCGGGTGCGGACAGGATCGTGTTGCCGCTGGTGTCGAGCTGGATGTTGGGAATATCGGTCATGACGAGGCATCGCCTATACGCGCGCGCGCAGCGCTGCAATAAGGAATGCGTTGCAATAAGCGACTCAATGCCCAGGAGCGTTCGTCCGATGAAAGTCTATGGTTTTCCGATCTCGCCGTTTGTCCGCAAGGTTCACCTGGTTGCCGCCGAAAAGGGCATCGCGGTCGAACTGGCGCTGAGCAACCCGGCAGAGCCGGCGGCAGAGTTCCTGGCAGCAAGCCCGTTCCGCAAGATTCCGGCGCTGATCGATGGCGATTTCACGCTGTGCGATTCGACCGCGATCGCGACCTATTTCGAGGCGCTGCAGCCCGAACCGTCGATCACGCCCGGCGATGCCAAGGCCAAGGCCAAGGCAATCTGGTTTGAGGAATTTGCCGATACGATCCTGATCGCCTCCGGCGGCAAGGTGCTGTTCAACCGCTTCGTCAGCCCCAAGCTGATGGGCAAGCCCGGCGACGAGGCGGTGGCCGAGCAGGGCCTCAAGGAACTGGAGCCGATTCTGGCCTATCTTGAAAGTCAGTGCGGCGATGGCTGGCTGGCTGGCGACGATTTCTCGATCGGGGACATTGCCGTGGCCGCAACGTTGCGTTCGCTGGGATACATTGATCTCGACCCGAATCCGGCGACCCACCCGCGCACGGCTGCCTGGTATGAACGGGTCAAGGCCCGCCCGAGCTGGTCAAAGGTTGCCGCGCTGGAAGACAAGATCGTGGGGCGCGCACTGGGACGCTAGGCAGTGGCCGCCTACACCTTCTTCACCAACCCGCGTTCGCGCGGGCTGATCGCCAGCTGGGCGCTGCAAGAAGTCGCGGCCGATTTTGCGGTTGTCCCGGTCGGCTGGGGGGAAAAGCCGACCGCGCTCCTCACCGCCAACCCGCTCGGCAAGGTGCCAACCCTGGTTCACCACGCTGCTGAAGGCGACCGCGTGGTGACCGAGGCGGCGGCGATCTGCACTTACCTGGCCGAAGAGCACCCGGAGGCCGGCCTGTTTCCCACGCCCGCCGAGCGCGGCCATTATCACCGCTGGCTGTTTTTCGCGGCAGGCCCGCTGGAGCAGGCGCTGATGGCGAAAATGCTCGGCTGGGAGCTCCCGGCGGAGCGCGAGGGTACGGCCGGGTTCGGCAGTTTCGATCGCACCGTTGCCGCCTTGGACGCACACCTCTCGCAGCACCAATATGCCTGCGGGACACGCTTCACCATGGCCGACGTCTACCTTACCAGCCAGTTCGACTGGGGCCTGAACCTAAAGCTGCTGCCCCGGCATGACGCCTTCCTGGCCTATGCCGAACGCTGCCATGCCCGGCCAGCCTACCAGGCGGCGCTGGCGGCGGACCGCGAGCTATATCGCCAGACCAAGGCGGAAACCTAAACCTTCAGAACCTGCCACTCGCCGTACCACTGGCACCTTCCAATCAAGTGCTCTTGTTTCCATACCAACCGGTCGGTATGTCACTGCCATGAACGCGAGTCGCTCCTCCCTGCCCGAACGCCAGACCGCCCGGACCCGGCTGATCGATTCGGCGCATCACCTGGTGCGGCGCAAGGGCTATGCCGCCACATCGGTGGACGAGATCTGCAGCGCCGCCGGCGTGACCAAGGGCGCCTTCTTCCACCACTTCGCCTCGAAGGAAGCGCTTGGCGTCGCCGCCGCCGAACAGTGGACCGCCCACGCCGCGCCGCTGTTCGAGCTGCCGGCCTATACCAAGCTCAAGGATCCGCTCGACCGGCTGCTGGGTCATATCGACATGCGCCTTGAAATGATTGGCGGCCCGGCTGAGGGCTTTACCTGCTTTGCCGGGACCATGGTCCAGGAAGCCTTCGCCACCAGCGATGCGATCCGCGCCGCCTGCGATGCCAGCTTCAACGCCTATTGCGAGGCGCTGGCGGTGGACGTGCAGCAAGTGCTGGATCTGTACGGGAACCCGCCCGGCATTACCGCGCTTGGCCTCGCCCGCCATGTCCAGTCGGTACTGCAGGGAGCCTTCGTACTGGCCAAGGCAGCGGGCGACCCCGCGGTCGCGCGCGAGAGCGTGCTGCACCTGCGCCGCTATGTCGAAATGCTGTTCAAACCGGGGGCTGACAAGAAGGAGAGCATGTCATGAGTAGAATGATCTTCGTCAACCTGCCGGTCGCGGACCTGCCTCGGGCCATGCGGTTCTATACCGCCCTGGGCTTTGCCAATAACCCGCAGTTCAGCGACGAGACCGCCGCCTGCATGGTCTGGTCGGATGCGATCTACGTCATGCTGCTGACCCACGCCAAGTGGCAGGGCTTTACCACCCGCCCGATCTGCCCGCCGGGTTCGAGTGAGGTCTCGCTCGCCCTGGCGCTCGACGATCGGGCCGAGGTCGATCACTTGGTCGAAGTGGGCGCAGCCCATGGCGGCACGGCCGACGTCAATCCGCCCGAAGATCATGGCTTCATGTACCAGCGCTCGCTGCTCGATCCCGATGGCCATGTCTGGGAGCCGTTCTGGATGGACGCGGCTTTTGCCGGCGGTGAAGCCAAGACCGAGGAGGCCGCGCGATGACCTATATCGATGGCTTCGTGATCGCCTGTCCGCGCGCCAACCGCGACAAATTCATCGCCCATGCCAACCAGGGCGACGCGGTCTTTATCGAAATGGGCGCGCTGCGCGTGGTCGAATGCTGGGGCGACGATGTCCCCGATGGCCAAACCACCGACTTTCGCATGGCGGTGAAGGCGCAAGAGGACGAGGAGGTCCTGTTCTCTTGGGTTGAGTGGCCCGACAAGGCCACTCGCGACGCCGCCATGGCGCGAATGATGGAGATGGCGAACGATCCCGCCAAAGCCGACCCGCGCATGGACCCGGCGAAGAACCCGATGCCGTTCGATGGCAAGCGCCTGATCTTCGGCGGCTTCGTGCCGGTGGTGGACATGAAGCAGCGAGACAGCGCCAATGGCTAAGCTTCAGGGCAGCTGGGTCTGGTACGAGCTGATGACCCCGAACCCGGTCGGAGCCAAGGCGTTCTACGATGCGGTGGTCGGCTGGAGCATCCAACCGGGCACACCCGAAACCGGCGACTATGGCTTTATCGCCAATGCCGATGGCGGGATGACCGGCGGCGTCCTCAAACTCTCGCAGGACATGACCGACCACGGCGCGCGGGCCTGCTGGCTGGGCTATATCGGGGTAGACGATGTCGATGCCAGCGTGACAGCAATTGAAGCGGCTGGCGGCAAGAGCCTGATGCCGGCGCGCGACGTGCCAATGGCCGGGCGGATCGCAATGGTCGCCGATCCGGATGGTGCGCCGTTCTACATCATGACGCCGACGCCCCCGCCCGGCGGCGGGGAGAACACCTGCTTCTCGGCCATGCCCCACCCGGGCCGCTGCGGCTGGAACGAGTTGATGGCCGGCAGCTTCGAAAGCGCGATATCCCTCTATACCAAGCAGTTCGGCTGGACCCTGCCCGATGCGATGGACATGGGGCCAATGGGCAAATACCAGTTCATCGCCCAGGACGGCACGACCGTTGGCGCGATCATGGGCAAGCCCGATGAGGTCCCAGCCCCGCTCTGGTGCCACTACTTCTGGGTCGACAGCATTACCGCGGCGAAGGACCGGGTTACGGCCAATGGCGGCCAGATCGTCAACGGCCCGCACGAGGTGCCCGGCTCCTTGTGGATCATCCAGGGCGTCGATCCCCAAGGGGCGCTGTTCTCGCTCGTCGGGAGCCCTTGACCGGCCCGGTTTGAACGCTATTGTTCCACTTTTGTTCTCATCGAGAGGATCCCGCCATGGCTGCCTACACCTTCTTCACCAACCCGATGAGCCGCGGCCAGATTGCCCGCTGGGCGCTGCACGAGGCGGGAGTGGACTATGATCAGGTGCTGGTGCCGTGGGACAACAAGCCCCCCGCCCTGCTCGCCGCCAATCCGATGGGAAAGGTGCCGACGCTGATCCATCACAGCGAAACCGGCGACAAGGTTATCACCGAATGCGCTGCGATCTGCGCCTACCTGGCTGAAGCGCAGCCCGAAGCAGGGCTCGGCCCGTCGGCTGACGAAGCGGCGGACTATTATCGCTGGCTGTTCTTCGCCGCCGGGCCGGTCGAGCAGGCGATCATCACCCGTTCGATGGGCTGGGAACTGCCGCCCGAGCGCCAGGGCATGGCCGGCTGGGGCAGCTATGAACGGACGGTCGCTGCGCTGGAGAGTCATTTCGAGGGGAACAATTTTGTGTGTGGTGAGCGTTTCACCATGGCGGACGTCTATGTCGGCAGTCAGGTCGACTGGGGCCTGACCTTCGGCTCGATCCCGCCGAACGAGGCCTTTGTCGCCTATGCCGAACGACTCCAGGCCCGCCCGGCCTACAAGGCAGCCAAGGGCATCGACAACCGGCTGATTGAGGAGAGCCGCAAGGCCTGATCAGGCGAAAGCCGCCGCGCGGCGCAGCAGCTGATAGGCCTCAACCACTTCCTGCAGCCGCGTTTCGAAACTGCGGTCGCCGCCGTTGCGATCGGGATGATATTTGCGGACCAGCTGCGAATAGCGGCTGCGCAGGTCGCTGCGGGTGGCGTCAAGCGCGAGACCGAGCACATCGAGCGCGCGGCGCTCGTCCGGGGTTACCGCCCGGCCATCCTGACGCTGCGCCGGTTTACGCGCCCGCGCCCGCCCGCTGATCGCTTCCAGCGGATCCTTGAAATCGGCCCAGCGCGGGGCGGAATCGATCCCGGCGGTGGGGGAGAAGGCCCGCGTCTCGCGCTCCCAGCCGTGAATCGGGTTTTGTGCGCGCATGATCTCCTCGGGCGACATCCCGGCAAACCAGTCATACCCGGCGTTGAACGCGCGGACGTGGTCGAGGCAGAACCAGCGATAGTCACCCGGCCCATCAAATCTGGGCCGGCGTTCACCGGGCGCGCGGAATTCCCCGGCTTCCTGGCATCCGGGGGCCATGCAGCGGCGCTGGGCACCCTGGACCCGGCCATGAAAACGATCGTGCTTCACCGCTTCCACATGGCGATTGTTCGGGTAGAAGGGAAGACATGACCACACCCCTAGCGAACGAAATCCAGGCACTGCTGACCGCTGCATTTGCTCCGACCCACCTTGCCGTGATCAACGATTCGGCCAAGCACCACGGCCACATGGGCGATGACGGCTCGGGCGAATCGCACTTCACGGTGGAGATCGAAAGCGCGGCCTTTGCCGGGGTTTCGCGGCTCCAGCGCCAACGCCTGGTCAATGCCGCGCTGGGCGACATTCCCGGCCAGCGGGTCCATGCACTGGCAATCAAGGCCAAGGCACCCGGCGAGTGACCATTCTGACCACGATCCAGCCGGTGACGCATGATCTTGGCGCCTTTCAGGTGCGCCGGGTGCTGCCATCGCCGCGCCGGGTCATGGTCGGGCCCTTCGTGTTCGTCGACCAGTTCGGCCCCGCCATCGTGCCGCCCGGCGCGGCGATGGACGTGCGTCCGCATCCGCATATCGGTATCGCCACGGTCACCTGGCTGTTCGAAGGTGCGATCGATCACCGCGACAGTCTGGGCACCTTCGCCACGATCCGCCCCGGCCAGGTCAACCTGATGACTGCCGGGCGCGGCATCGTCCATTCCGAGCGCGGGCTGCCAGCTGAGCGCGATCTGGCCAAGCCGATGTACGGAATGCAGACCTGGCTGGCCCTGCCCGATGGCAAGGAAGAGATCGACCCGGCCTTCGAGGCGCAGACCGGCCTGCCGCTGATCGAGGATACTTGCGTTTCCGCCCGCGTCATCATGGGTAGTCTGTGGGGCCACGCCGCCCCTACCACCCAGCATTCCGATACCATCTATGCCGAGATCGTGCTCGCCCCCGGCGGGGCCATCCCGATCGATTCAGCAGCCGAGGAACGCGCAGTGATGCTGGTTGGCGGCGAGGCCAGTGTCGATGGCGTGGCGCTGGGGCTTTACGAGCTGGCCGTGCTCGCGCCGGACCAGACCATGCGGCTGGCCAGCGAGCGCGGCGGGCGCGTGATGCTGCTGGGCGGTGCCGCCATCGGCAGTCCGCGCCATGTCTGGTGGAACTTCGTCTCCTCCAGCCGCGAGCGGATCAACCAGGCCAAGGATGACTGGCGGCAGGGCCGCTTTCCGAAGGTACCCGGTGACGAGGATGAATTCATCCCGATCCCGCAGGTACCACTGACCAACAGCGACAAGAGCTAAGACCGATAACAGGGAGAGTGACATGAGCTTCAAGGGACAGACCGCCTGGATCACCGGCGCTTCTTCCGGGATCGGCGCAGCGCTCGCCAAGGCGCTGGCTGGTCAGGGCGCGCGGTTGGTCCTGTCGGGCCGAAAGGTCGATGCGCTTGAGGCCGTGGCAGCGGACTGTGGCGGCGATTGCCTGATCCTGCCATTCGAGACGACCGACATCGCAGCGCTGGCTCCGGCAGTTGAACGGGCCTGGGCCTGGTCGGGTGGAATCGACCTGCTGGTCAACAATGCCGGCATTTCGCAGCGCAGCCTGGCGGTGGAGACGGCCTATCCGGTCTATCAGCGGATCATTGATGTCGATCTGCTCGCGCCTATCGCGCTGACCCAGGAGATCCTGCCACGCATGGCGGCGCGCAAGTCGGGCCGGCTCGCCTATATCTCGTCGATCGCCGGCAAGGTCGGCGTGCCGATGCGCACCGCCTATTGTGCGGCCAAGTTTGGCCTGGCCGGCTATGCCGATGCCTTGCGGGCCGAGACTTCGGTCCTGGGGCTCACGGTTCACACGATCTACCCTGGATCGATCCGCACCGATGTCTCGCGCAATGCACTCACCGCCGATGGTTCGGCCCGCGGGGCCAGCGATTCGGTCATCGACAACGGGATCGATCCGCAGGTTGCGGCGAAGTGGATGCTGGACGCCATGCTGGCTGACGAACGCGAAATCATCGTGGCCGAAGGCGGCGAGGCAAGAATGGGCGAGCTGCGCCGCACCCCCGACGCCCTGTTCGATCAGGTCGCAGCGATGATGGCTTCCGGCTATGCGGAAAAGATGAAGTCCGAGGCGCAGAAGTGATGGAGCAGACCCGCGTAACCCTGACCAACGGGATCGAACTCGATGTAGTGGACACGGGCCCGCGCGACGGGCCGGTGCTGATCTTCCTCCACGGTTTCCCCGACAGCCACCGCACGTGGCGCCACCAGATCGCGCACCTGTCCGGCCGCTATCGCTGCATCGCGCCGGACCAGCGCGGCTATCGCGGCTCGTCCAAGCCCGTGGGGGTGGAGAGCTACACGCCCGACAAGCTGATCGGCGATGTGTTTCAGCTGGCCGATGCGCTCGGCGTTGGGACCTTCACGATTGTCGGGCATGACTGGGGCGGCGCGATCGCCTGGGGCGTGGCGATCATGGGGCAGCTCAACGGCCGGGTGACGCGCGCCGTCGTGATGAATGCCCCGCACCCCACGATCTTCCCCAAGCTGCTCTACACCAACCGCCAGCAGCGCCAGGCGAGCCAGTATTTCCGGGTGTTCCGCGATCCGGCCAGTGACGCGCTGGTCGAGCAGTTCGGCCTCGGCGGCGTGCTCCTGAAGGCCTTTGGCGAAATGCCGGAAAACCCCAAGATGGACCCGGCCGAGCGCGCCGCGCTGATCGAGGACTATTCGAACCGCGAAGCCTCCATCGCCATGCTCAACTGGTATCGGGCAAGCCCGATGGAAGTGCTCGACCTGGATGCGCCTTATGAAATTCCGGCCGGGTGGACGCCGCCGGCCCTGCCCAAGCTGACCATCCCGACGCTGGTGGTCTGGGCGATGGACGATATCGCCCTGCCCGCCGCCAACCTTGATGGGCTGGATGAAGTGATCGAGGACCTCACGCTGGTGCAGGTCCCCGGCTGCGGCCACTTCGTACAGTGGGAGGCCCCGGACGAAGTCAATGCCGCGCTCGATAGCTTCCTGACCCGGACCGGCCATGGCTGAGGCGCAGCGTGGGGGGATCGGCGCCGCGATTGCCGCGGCCGAAGCGAAAAGCCGCCGATCGCTGCTGCGCAATCACGGCGGCGGGCACGCCCCGGTCAGCTTCCTGGAGCTGTTCTTCGACCTGGTCTTCGTCTTCGCGATCACCCAGCTGTCGCACTTTCTGAAGGACCATCTGACCTGGCTGGGCTTTGCCCAGGCGCTGGTGCTGTTCCTCGCGGTGTGGTGGGCCTGGATGTACACCACCTGGGCGACCAATTGGGCCGATCCGGAGCGGTTCGAGATCCGCGTCATGCTGCTGGGGCTGATGGCCTTGAGCCTGCTGATGGCAGTCGCCCTGCCCTATGGCTTCAGCAAATATGCCTGGCTGTTCGCGGCCAGCTATGTCCTGCTGCAGCTGGGGCGGACGGTCTTCATGTCCTTCGTGCTCTACCGTGAGCAGCAGACCAACGCGCGCAACATGATGCGGATCGCCGTGTGGTTCTGCTTTGCTGCGCCGTTCTGGCTGATCGGCGTGCTGCGGCCCGAGGAAGAGCGGCTGGCCTGGTGGCTGCTGGCCGTGGTGATCGAATACCTTGGCCCAATCACGCTGTTCCCGGTGCCGGGCCTGGGCCGGTCGAAGGCGTCGGACTGGGACATTTCTGGCAGCCATATGGCCGAACGCTGCGGCCTCTTCATCATCATCGCATTGGGCGAAGGGATCATCATCACCGGCGCGACCTTTGCCGACGCGCCAATGGAGAGCGGCCGGGTCCTCGCCTTCGCCCTCGCCTTCCTCTCATCGGTGCTGATGTGGTGGCTCTATTTCGACCTCGGCCAGAAGCGCGGGTCGGAGCATATCAGCGAGAATGCGGAGGTCGGCCGCGTGGCGCGCAACGCCTATACCTATCTCCACATGCCGATCGTCCTGGGCATCGTTATCTTTGCCGTGGCCGACGCCAAGCTGCTCGACAACTGGAGCAAGCCCGCTGACGGCAAGCTGGCGCTGGTGATGTGCGGCGGCGGGGTGCTGTTCCTGGTCGGGCTTGGCCTGTTCAAGCGCAACTCCAACCCGCTCGGCAACTTTCCGCTGTCACACCTGATCGGAACGCTGCTGTTTGTCGGACTGGGCTATGCCGCCTGGCAGGGCCTGCTGACCACGCTGCAAGTCGGCGGCCTGGGCGTCGCCGCCTTTGCGGTGGTTTCGGGTTGGGAATGGGTCTCCTACCATGGCGGGTGGAAGGAGCGAATCGACGACACGATCGCCTGGTTCAGGCTTGCCAGGCAATACTAGCGCCGTGCGGGTGGGCGGTTGCTACCTGAACCGGCTCTGCTCGACCCGGCCAATAGCGCACGGTCGTTTCGTGCAGATGCAGCAGGCGGTTCGCCTCAAGCGAAATCCAGGCCAACGGGCGTTCGGGCGTCGCCGCGGCTCCCGCCGTTTCCATTGCCCGGGTGATCCGCTCCTGCTGATCGGCCGGGATGTATTGCCAGACCACCGAATGCATCATCACCCGCGTGGTCCCGGCCGGCTGCGGCTTCGCCAATTCGGTCTCGATGAAGTCAGCCCCGTTCATCTGCACCAGGTCTGGCGCTGACTTAGCCGCCTCGGCAATCGCGGCCTCCAGCCGGCCGAACCGCACCGAATGTTCGGGCCAGATATAGGCCTTGAGCCGCAGCGCCTGTTCGGGATCGGTCAGGTCGACCGGCGCGACATCGCAGCCTTTTGTCGAAACGATCTCGATCTGATGGACGGGCGGCGGATTGCCCTGCCATTCCGGCTGGAACCGCATTGCCCCCGGCTCCGGCCCGACCTGAACCCCCGCCAGGTCATAGTGATAGCGATCCAGCATCAGGTTGATCCCGGCGCTGGAGCCGATTTCCAAGCACTCAAAGCGCGGTGGCAGGCCCTGCTCGGCCAACCACAGCATGGCGGCGATGAAATTACAGGAGCGGCCAGCTTCGTTGGTCTGCGGCGGGCCGTCCAGCCACGGCAGCAGCTCCGCCTCGTGCGCCCGGATCGCTGCGGCAACTATTTCCGCATCGTCCACCCCGGCGCGATCCTCGTAGATCGCCGCCAGGCCAGGCTCCACGCCTTTCAAGTGCAGCGCATGGACCCCGCCCGCCACCCGCAGCGGCAGGGCATCGGCCAAGGGCGCTCCCGGCCAGGCGCGGATCGCATCAAGCAGCTCTCCGGGCTCGCCGCGATCCAGCAGATCACGCAAGGCGGCAACCACCCGTGCCGTCACGGTCGCCCCCGAAGCGCGACAATAGGCCACCTGGTTGTCGAAGGCGGCGACCACGATCCCTTCGCCCTTCGCGTTGATATCGATGAACTGATACCCCTGGACCATAGGCGCTCCTTGCCCTTTGGCGCTGCCCCGCCTAAACGCGCGGCGCTATGTCGAACCCGCTGACCTTCGCCGTGCCCAAGGGCCGCATTCTGGACGAGGCGCTGCCGCTGATGGCCCGCGCCGGTGTGGTGCCAGAGGCTGGGTTCCACGACAAGGGCAACCGCGCCCTTTCCTTCGCCTGCGAAGGCTCGGACATGCGGGTAATCCGCGTGCGCGCTTTCGACGTGGCGACCTTCGTTGCCCACGGCGCTGCGCAGGTCGGGATCGTCGGCTCGGATGTGGTCGAGGAGTTTGCCTACCCTGACCTGTACGCCCCGGTTGACCTGGCGATCGGCCATTGCCGGCTTTCGGTTGCCGAACCTGTCGGCCAGGCCGGCGCGGCGCTGAGCAGCCACCTGCGCGTCGCCAGCAAGTATCCCAACCTGACCCGCAAGCACTTTGAGCGGATGGGCGTCCAGGCCGAAGTCGTTAAGCTCAATGGCGCAATGGAACTGGCACCGGGCCTGGGCCTGGCCAGCCGCATCGTTGATCTCGTTTCGACCGGGCGCACGCTCAAGGACAATGGCCTGGTTGAGACCAGCACGATTCTCGAAGTTTCGGCCCGGCTGATCGTCAACCGCGCCGCACTCAAGACCGATCCCCGCGTCGGCGCGCTGGTTGAGGCGTTCCGCGCGCTGGCCGTTCCGGCGGAGGCCGCCTGATGCTCCGGCTCAATTCGCGCGACCCCGGCTTCGAGGCTGCCTTTCGCAAGCTGGTGGCCGACCGGCGCGAAAGCGACGCCAATGTCAGCCGCGATGTCCAGATTATCCTCGACGATGTCCGCGCCCGCGGCGACGAGGCGTTGATCGAGCTGACCCGCAAGTTTGACCAGCACGAGCTGGCCAGCGAAGCCGATTGGCAGATCGACGCCGAGACCTGCCGCGAGGCCTTTGACAATCTCACCCCGGACCTGCGCGCCGCGCTCGAACTCGCCGCCAAGCGCATCCGCGCCTTCCACGAAGGCCAGAAGCCGGCCAATCGCGACGAAACCGACAAGCACGGCGTGCGCATGGGTGCGCGCTGGGGGGCAGTCGATGCCGCCGGGCTCTACGTGCCGGGCGGCCGCGCGGCCTATCCTTCATCGCTGCTGATGAACGCGATTCCGGCCAAGGTTGCGGGGGTCGAGCGACTGGTCGTCGTCACCCCCAGCCCCAAGGGCCTGGTCAACCCGCTGGTCCTCGCCGCCGCGCACCTGGCGGGCGTCGATGAAGTCTGGCGGATTGGCGGGGCCCAGGCAGTCGGCGCGCTGGCCTATGGAACCGAGCGGATCAAGCCGGTCGATGTGATCGTCGGCCCGGGCAATGCCTGGGTCGCGGAGGCGAAGCGCCAGCTTTACGGCGTGGTCGGGATCGACATGGTGGCGGGGCCGAGCGAAATCCTGCTGATCGCCGATGGCCAGAATTCAGCCGAATGGACCGCTGCCGACCTGCTCAGCCAGGCCGAGCATGACCCTTCGGCCCAGTCGATCCTGATTACTGATGATCCGCTGTTCGCCGACACTGTCGCCGACCGGATCGGCGTCGAGCTGGCCATGCTGCCGACCGCGCGGGTGGCGAGCGAGAGCTGGAACACCCACGGCACGATCATCGAAGTGGCCGACCTGATGGCCGAGGCTCCCGCCCTGGCCAATGCGCTGGCCGCCGAACACGTCCAGATCGCCACCGACGATCCGCAGGCGCTGTTCGACCGGATCCGCCACGCTGGCTCGGTCTTCCTCGGTCGGATGACGCCCGAAGCGGTTGGCGACTATGTGGCCGGCCCCAACCACGTCCTCCCCACCGGGCGGCGCGCGCGGTTCTCGTCCGGGCTGTCGGTGCTTGATTTCATGAAGCGCACCAGCTTCATCCAGCTCGATGCCAAGGCGCTGAAGGCCATCGGCCCCGCTGCGGTGGAGCTGGCCAATGCCGAAGGGCTGACCGCCCATGCGCGCTCGATCGAAGTGAGACTGGGAATATGAGCAAGTCCAAGGCCCGCCCCGCCGCCCGCCTCGCGGCCGTGCAGGCACTCTATCAGCACGCCATGGAAGGCACGCCGCTGGCCCAGCTGCTCGACGAATTCCATCGTCATCGGCTTGGTGCGGAAATCGAGGGCGATCAGTATGCCGAGGCCGAGGTCGCCTTCTTTGATGCCATCGTCCAGGGCGTGATCGCGCGGTACGAGGAGATCGACGACCTGCTCGCCGCCCGCCTCGCCGAGGGCTGGAAGCTGGAGCGGCTCGACCGGACCATGCTGCAGATCCTGCGCGCGGGCACCTGGGAACTGCTCGCCCGCGTCGACGTGCCTACCGGCACCGCGATCAGCGAATATGTCGACGTCGCCCACGCCTTCTTCGAGGCGCGCGAGGCCAAGTTCGTCAACGGCGTGCTCGATGCCGTCGCCAAGGACGTGCGCGGCTGAGCCGCGAGGCTGCCTTCATCGCTGCCCTGCGCGATCTTGCCGCGCATCCCGCGGCGCGCGGGTTGGCTGATGATTGTGCCGTGCTGGAACTGGGCGGCGAGACGCTGGTTCTGACCCACGACGCCATGGCGGAAGGCGTGCATTTCCTGCCCGAACAGGACCCAGCCGATGTCGCCTGGAAGCTGGTTGCCTCCAACCTGTCCGATCTTGCCGCCAAGGGTGCGGAGCCGCTGGGCGTGCTGCTAGGCTACCAGTTTGGCACCGATGACGCGCGGTTTCTGGCCGGGCTGGAGGACGTGCTGGCCCATTATGGCGTGCCGCTGCTGGGCGGCGACACGATCAGTGCGACCGGACCGCAGGTGCTGGGCCTGACCGCGCTCGGCCGTGCGACGCATCGCCCGGCACCCTCGCGCGCCGACGCGAAGGTCGGCGACGGCCTGTGGATCACCGGCCCGGTCGGTGGGGCCATGCTCGGCTTCGAGGCCCTGCGGGACAAGACTGCCGAAGACAGCCGGGTCTTCCGCCGTCCGCTTGCTCTCCTTTCCGAAGGCTGGGCGCTGGCGCCGGTGGTCACGGCCATGATGGATGTCTCGGATGGGCTGCTGCTCGATGCCAGCCGCATGGCTCGCGCCTCGGGTATCAGCTTTGCCATCGACAGTGCCGCCGTGCCGATCGCCGCGCCCGAAGCCCGCCGCGCCGAAGCGCTGCGCTGGGGCGAGGATTACCAGTTGTTGTTCACACTGCCTGCCGGAGCGGAGCCGCCGATTGCGGCGCACCGGGTCGGCGCAGCATGCGCCGCTGGGGAGGCACCAGTCGTGCTGGATGGCATCCCGCTAACCGAAGCCAGCGGCCTCGGTTACGAACACTCCTAAAGCGGCGAAACGTCCACGCCGCGCGCCTTCAGGATCGGCTTGAGCGCGTAATAGGCTTCCTTGGTTCGGTGGTTCGGAATGCCCGGATAGAGGTGGTGGACCAGATGGTACTGCATCCCCATCGACAAGATATGGCCGACCCGGCTCTTGAAGATATTGGTGTTCTCGTACCGCCCCATCTTGCCTTCGCGCGGGTGATGCGGCGCCCAGGACAGGAAGAAGCGGATATAGCTGAGGCCGATGTGGCGTGGCAGCCACCAGATCAGCGCCGCCTCGATCGCATAGCCGTTCCAGGCCATCGTGAAGAGCGTGCCCATGAAAATGAGCTGAAGGATCATCGTCTCGACCAGAGCGCGGCGCGCTTCGGGCGTGCCCATTTCGGCCAGGATCCGCTTATAGTGGTGGATCGAGCCATCGACGCCCGGCTGGCGGTTGTACCAGGTCTTGTACCAGGCAGCCCACATGTTCGGGGCTTCATCGGTATAGTCCGGGTCCTTCTCGGGATGGTTGGTGTGGTAGTGATGCTCAAGGTGCATCAGCCGGGCCATCGAGAAGGGAAAGACGATCGGAATGGTCGAAACCGCGCCGACCGCTTCATTGAGCCAGCGGTACTTGGTGCCCGGCCGGCCGATGTTTGAATGCATCGCCTCGTGGCTGGTGACATAGCCGCCGACGCAAAAGATGCACGAAAGCACGAAGGCCAGCGGCAGGTTGAGCACGCCCATGATCGCCAGCGGGAAGAACGACAGCCAGACCGCAAAGCAGCCGAAAGCCGCCACGGCATAGGGCCACATCCGCCCGCCGTGGAACTGGCGGGCGATCGCGATCTCTTCCTTGCGCAGGTCGCGCCGGGTGTAGCGATCAAGCCCGTCCTTGCCGAGTGGCAGGGCGGCGCGGTCTTCCGCCGGGGCCAGCGTGGTGGCGGCGGCCGGTGTCAGCAGGTCCTGCTCGCTCACAGCCAGCGCCCCCGGATATTCGCGACCAGACCCCAGGTCCCGCCGACGATCAGGCCAAAGGCAATGCGGCTGATCCCGAAGGGCGCCGGGACATCCCAGAGCACCATCAGTTGCGCGATGAGCGGAGCGATAAAGCCGATGCCGAAGAAGAACGGCATCCAGGCGAGCACTTGCTTGAGAACCGTAGCCATGGCGTTAACTTCTCACAAACCATCCAAACACGCAAGATTCCTCGGTTTCACTTGTTTGTCCCATCCGGAAACGCCCCTAGCGGAAGTGGCGGGGAAAAGGCTGCGCGAAATCGTTGCATGGCCGGAAAACGTGCTTTAGCGTCCCGCCCAGCCCCGCGATCGCGGGGTTCCTATTAAGATATAAGGGGGAGCGAACTCGTGGATCTCGTCACGCTCGCAATTATTCTTGGCCTGGTAGCCGTGCTCTACGGCTTCATTACCAGTCGCCAGGTGCTCGGCGCATCCGCCGGGAATGCCAAGATGCAAGAAATCGCCGCCGCCATTCAGGAAGGGGCGCAAGCCTATCTGAAGCGGCAGTACACCACCATTGCCATCGTCGGCGCGATTGTCGCCGTGATCGTGTTCTGGGCGCTGGGGGCCGTTTCGGCCGCCGGGTTCCTGATCGGCGCGATCCTGTCGGGTGTCGCCGGTTTTATCGGCATGAACATCTCGGTGCGCTCCAACGTGCGCACGGCCGCTGCTGCTCAGACCGGGCTGCAAGCCGGTCTGACCCTGGCCTTCCGGGCCGGGGCGATCACCGGCATGCTGGTGGCCGGCCTCGCGCTGCTCGCCATCGCGGTGTTCTATTACTACCTGACCGTCGTCGCCGGTTATACCGTGGGCGGCGATGACCGCACCGTGATCGATGGCCTGGTTGCCCTCGCCTTCGGTGCCTCGCTGATCTCGATCTTCGCGCGCCTTGGCGGCGGGATCTTCACCAAGGCCGCCGACGTCGGCGCTGACCTGGTCGGCAAGGTTGAGGCAGGTATCCCCGAAGACGATCCGCGCAACCCGGCCGTGATCGCCGACAACGTGGGCGACAACGTGGGTGACTGCGCCGGCATGGCTGCCGACCTGTTCGAAACCTATGTCGTTACCGTCGGTGCCACCATGGTGCTGACCGCGCTGCTGCTGAAGGGTCTGGGCGACATGCTCGCCCCGATGATGGCCCTGCCGCTGCTGATTGGCGGCGTCTGCATCGTCACCTCGATCATCGGCACCTACTTCGTCCGCCTGGGTGGCGGCACGAACATCATGGGCGCCATGTACAAGGGCTTCCTTGTCACTGCCGTGCTCTCGATCGGAGCGATCTGGTGGGCGATTTCCTATGCTCTCGGCAGCATGGAAACCGCGATGAGCTACACCATCCTCGACACCACGGTGAGCTTCACCGGCCGCGTGCTGTTCTACTGCTCGCTGCTGGGCCTGGTCATCACCGGGCTGATCATCTGGATCACCGAGTACTACACCGGCACGAACTATCGTCCGGTGCGCTCGATCGCCAAGTCGTCGGAAACCGGCCACGGCACCAACGTGATCCAGGGTCTGGCGATCAGCCTTGAATCGACCGCGCTGCCCACGATCGTGATCTGCGCCGGCATCATCATCGCCTACCAGCTCGCTGGCCTGATCGGGATCGCCTATGCGGCGACCGCGATGCTGGCGCTGGCCGGGATGGTCGTTGCGCTCGATGCCTATGGTCCGGTGACCGACAATGCCGGCGGCATTGCCGAAATGGCTGGCCTCGACGATTCGGTCCGTGAAAAGACCGACGCGCTCGACGCGGTGGGCAACACCACCAAGGCCGTGACCAAGGGCTATGCGATTGGTTCGGCCGGTCTGGCAGCACTGGTGCTGTTCGCAGCCTATACGACTGACCTTCGCGAGTTCTTCCCTGATCTGGTCGTCAGCTTCAGTCTGGAGAACCCCTACGTGATCGTCGGCCTGCTGCTCGGCGCGCTGCTCCCGTACCTGTTCGGTGCGATGGGCATGACCGCCGTGGGCCGCGCCGCCGGTGACGTGGTGAAGGACGTGCGTGACCAGTTCGCTAACGACAAGGGCATCATGGCCGGCACTTCGAAGCCGGACTATGCCCGCACCGTTGACCTGGTAACCAAGGCGGCGATCAAGGAAATGATCGTTCCGTCGCTGCTGCCGGTCCTCGTCCCGATCGTGGTCTACTTCGTGATCACGGCAGTCGCCGGCCAGGCCAATGGCTTTGCGGCGCTGGGTGCACTGCTCCTTGGCGTGATCGTCGGCGGCTTGTTCGTCGCGATCTCGATGACCTCGGGCGGCGGCGCCTGGGACAATGCCAAGAAGTACATCGAAGACGGCCACCACGGCGGCAAGGGCTCTGAAGCCCACAAGGCTGCGGTGACCGGTGACACGGTAGGCGATCCCTACAAGGATACCGCCGGTCCGGCCGTCAACCCGATGATCAAGATCACCAACATCGTCGCGCTGCTGCTGCTCGCGGCGCTGGCGGGCGGGCACTGAGCGAGGGTTAGCCCCTCACTCACCGCCGGGTGAAACAGGACCCCGTCCGGAGCGATCCGGGCGGGGTTCTGCTTTGTGCCCCCCGCGTTAGCCAATCCTTGGCATTTCAAGGCTAAAGCTCTGCCGGCGTGGCCATCTGGCCGCATCAAACCTGAGGGATCATCTTGGCAAGCAGCGCATCGCTGGCCCTGCCTGACGACCTACGGCCCGCCGCCGCTCCCCTCGCCGTGCCCGCGTCCCGCCTGACCATCAGCGACTGGCGCGGCGCCGATACACCAGACTTCCGCGCCGCCTGGGACGATCTGGCCAGCCGCGCTGCCGAGCCCAATCCGTTCTTCGAGAGCTGGTATCTGCTCCCGGCGCTGCGCGCGCACGATCCGGCTGGCGAAGTGCGGCTGTTCTGCCTGCACCGGGATGGCGCACTGGTCGGCCTGATCCCGCTCGCCCGGCTGCCGCGCTATTATGGCAAGCCGATCCCGCACTGGTCCGCCTGGATGCACGGCAACTGCTTCTTGGGCACGCCGCTGGTGGCTAAGGAGCAGGAGGCCGCGTTCTGGCAGGCCCTGCTGGAATGGGCGGATTGTCACGCCGGCGCGGGCCTGTTCCTGCACCTGCCGCACTTGCCGCTGGACGGCCCCAACCACCGTGCCCTTACGGCGCTCTGCGCAGAGCAGCGCCGCCCGGCCGGGCTGGTCCACCGCGAAGAACGCGCGATGCTCGCATCCGATCTCGCGCCAGAGGCCTACCTGGAAGCCGTGCTGACCGGCAAGAAGCGCAAGGAACTGCGCCGCCAGTTCGCCCGCCTGTCCGAACTGGGCGAACTGACGATCAGCCACAGCCGCGACGATACTGGGCTCGAGCAATAGATCGAGGACTTCCTCGCGCTCGAACATTCCGGCTGGAAGGGCAGCGCCGGTTCGGCGCTCGCCTCGCACCACACCACAGCGCAGCTATTCCGCGAGGCTTTGCCTGGCGCCGCCGCACGCGGCCGGCTGGAACGGCTGACCCTGGCGCTCGATGGCGAACCGCTGGCCATGCTCGCCAGCTTCCTCACCCCGCCCGGCGCCTTTTCCTTCAAGACCGCCTTTGACGAGCGCTTTTGCCCGCTTCTCCCCCGGCGTGCTGCTGCAACGCGCCAACCTGGCCACGCTGAGTGATCCCGCGATCCAGTGGACTGACAGCTGCGCCGCCGCCGATCATCCCATGATCGACCATGTCTGGCGCGAGCGCCGCGCGGTCGGGCGGATCTCGCTCGGCATAGGCGGCCCGCTGCGTCGTTTGACTTTCTCCGCCCTGCTCCGGCTGGAGCTGGGCCGCCACCCCGCAGGACTGGACCGATGACCGTCTTCTCCCCCGCCCAGCGCGACCGTTTTGCCGCGCACTATCCGGAAGTGCCGCACAAGCTGGCCCATGCCCTTAGCCGCCATCCGCTGCTCGAACTCGATGCTCTGGCTGCGCTGGCTGAGGCCCTTCCGGCGGAATCGATCGAATACAACCAGGCCGATCTGCCGATCGGGATTGACGGCAAGCCCGATCCGACCGGCATCCCGATCGGCGAAACGATCCGCAAGATCGAACAGACCGGCTCCTGGGCCGCGTTCAAGAATGTCGAACAGGTGCCCGCCTACGCCGCGCTGCTGGCCGACTTGCTGGCCGAGATCCAGCCGCAGATCGAGACCAAAACCGGGCGGATGATGAAGACGCAAGCCTTCATCTTCATCACCAGTCCCAATGGCGTGACGCCCTATCACTTCGATCCGGAGCACAACATCCTGCTGCAGATCCGCGGCTCCAAGGTGATGACCCAGTTCCCAGCCGGCGATGCAGCCTATGCCCCGGATGAAGTCCATGAAGGCTATCACACTGGCGGCGGGCGCGAACTCAAGTGGCGCGACGAGCTGCTGGAGGGGGTACCGACTATCCGCTCGAACCCGGCGAAGCCCTGTTCGTGCCCGTGATGGCGCCGCATTTCGTGCGCAACGGGCCGGAGCCTTCGGTCTCGCTGTCGATCACCTGGCGCTCGGAATGGTCCTTTGCCGAGGCGGATGCACGCGCGTTCAACTCGGTGCTGCGCCGGATTGGTCTGCGCCCGCGCCAACCGGGCCGCTGGCCCCACCGCAACACGGCCAAGGCGCTGGGCTGGCGGGTGATCCGCCGTCTTTCGCGGCAGGCTTAACCGCCCGGCTAAAACCCGATTGACGCGCGCCGGTGGCGACCGCAAAGGGCGTGGCATGGATATGCCCGAAATCTCCCCCGAACGCCTTGTTTCCGGCCTGGTGCGCCTGCTGACGGTTGAGCCGGACGGCGAAGACCGCTTTGTCGGCCGCCGCAAGAAGGGTGGGATTGGCCGGGTGTTCGGCGGCGAGGTGATCGCTCAGGCACTGAACGCCGCCCAGGCGACGGTCGAGGAAGGGCGTGCTGCCCACTCGCTACACGCCTATTTCCTCCGTGGCGGCAGCGAAGAGCATCCCTGTGACCTGCAGGTTGCGCGCGATTTCGATGGCGGTTCGTTCTCCAACCGCCGCGTCGTCGCCAGCCAGCAGGGCCGTCCGATCCTCAACCTCACCGCCTCGTTCCAGAAGCATGAGGAAGGCCTGTCGCACCGCGATGCCGAAATGCCCGACGTGCCGCCGCCGGACGAGCTGGAGCCGGAGGTCGATGTCCGCCGCCGCTTTGCCGAACAGGCCCGGCCCGAGGCGCGGCATCACTTCCTTGCCCCACGCCCGGTCGAAATGCGCGCGGTGGAAGGGCGCCACTGGATGAACCCGCAGAAGGCGCCGCCGCGCTCGCACTCGTGGTTCAAGACCGTTGCGCCGCTGCCCGACGATCCGGCGATCCACCGCGCGATCCTGGCCTATGCCAGCGACATGACCCTGCTGGGCACCTGTGCCCTGCCCCACGGTCTGTCCTGGGCGCGCGGCGAAGTAGTCAGCGCCAGCCTGGACCATGCAGTCTGGTTCCACGACGATTTCCGCGCCGATAAATGGCTGCTCTATGCCACCGACAGCCCCTGGTCCGATCGCGGCCGCGGCTTCAACCGTGGCCGGATCTTCACGCAAGACGGTCGGCTGGTCGCCAGCGTGGCACAGGAAGGCATGATCCGCCGGGCCACGCCGAAGAGTTAAGGCAAAAAGCGTTAGGGCTGGTAGGGTTTGGGTTCCCACAGCTCGATCTTGCGGCCATCGGGGTCCATCAGGTGGGCGAAACGGCCGTTGGCCTCGTCGGGGAACACCTTCACCGGTTCAACCCCGTGCTCAGCCGCGCGGGCGAGCATGCCGTCCAGATCGTCGACCATCAGGTTGAACATGAATTCCTTGTCTGACGGCGCGAAATAGTCGGTATCGGCGGCAAAGGGCGAGAAGACCGTGCCGGCACCGGGATGGGCTGCTGCGGCGTCGGGCGTAAAGAACGCGCCCCATTCCTCCGCCGGAATGCCGAGCACGCGATCATACCATGCGCGGGTCGCAGCGGGATCGGCTGCCTTGAAGAACAGGCCGCCCAGGCCAAGTACTTTCGCCATTGCCGTCTCCTTCGCGCGCTCATCCACCCGGATGGTAAAAGTCGTAGACCGTCTGGGCAACCGTACTGCTCACCCCTGGGGCGCGTTGTAGGTCCTCGAGGCTCGCTGCGCGGACCTTGCTGGCCGTGCCGAAGTGGAGCAGCAGCGCCCGCTTGCGCGCCGGGCCGATGCCAGGGATTTCATCCAGCGGTGAGGCAGTGATCGCCCGGCTGCGCTTTTCGCGGTGCGCACCGATGGCAAAGCGGTGAACCTCGTCGCGCAGCCGCTGGAGGTGGAACAGCAGCGGCGAATTGACTGGCAGCATCTTTTCGCGCCCGTCAGGGAAGTGGAACACTTCGCGGCCCTCGCGGCCATGGTGGGGCCCCTTGGCGATCGCGATCAGCGGTACGTCCTCGATCCCCAGGTCCTCAAGCGTATCGCGCGCGGCGGACATCTGGCCCTTGCCGCCGTCGATCAGCACCAGATCGGGCCACATCCCGCTGTCGCGATCCGGGTCCTCGTCCTGTACCCTTGCAAGGCGGCGCTGGAACACTTCGCGCATCATCGCGAAGTCGTCGTTGGTCTGGGCAGTCTTGATGTTCCACTTGCGGTACTGGCCCTTGATGAAGCCTTCCGGCCCCGCCACGATCATCGCCCCCAGTGCCTGCGCGCCCTGGATGTGGCTGTTATCGTAAACCTCGATCCGCTGCGGCGGCTCTGGCAACTCCAGGAATTCAGCCAATTCACGGTTGAGCTTTGCCTTGGTGCCGCTTTCGGCCGCGCGGCGATCGAGCGCTTCGACTGCGTTGCGCTGGGCCTGCTCCATCAGCCGCCGCCGATCGCCGCGTTGCGGCACCGATAGCTCGACCTTGCCGCCGGCCCCTTCGCGAAAAGCCTCGGCCAACAGTTCCGCCTCGGGCAGCGCGCGGTCGACCAAGATGCAGCGCGGCGGCGGGACTTCCTCATAGAACTGAGCCAGGAAGGCGGTCAGCACCTCTTCCGCACTGAGGCCATCGGTGTGGCCGGGGAAGAAGGCGCGGTGGCCCCAATTCTGGCCGCCCCGGATGAAGAACGCCTGGATGCCGAACTGTCCGCTCTTCTCGGCAATCGCAAAGACATCGGCATTGCCGACGCCTTCGGCATTCACCGCCTGACTGCCCTGGATAAAGGTCGCCGCGCGAAGCCGGTCGCGCAGCATGGCGGCGCGTTCGAAATCGAGCGCGGCGGCGGCCTCTTCCATCTGGGCATTGAGCTTGGCCTGGACCGCCGAGCTCTTGCCCCCCAGGAAATCCTTCGCCTCACCGACCAGCTCGGCATAGCCGCCCTCGTCAATCCGCCCGACGCAGGGGGCCGAACAGCGCTTGATCTGGTACAGCAGGCAGGGTCGGTCACGGCGGCTGAAAAAGCTATCGGTGCAAGATCTTAGCAGGAACAGCTTCTGCAACGCATTAATCGTGGTGTTGACCGATCCGGCGCTGGCGAAGGGGCCATAGTAATTGCCCTTGGCCTTGCGCGCGCCGCGGTGCTTCATGATCCGAGGGAAGTCGTGATCGGCGCGCAGCAGGATGAAGGGAAAGCTTTTGTCGTCGCGCAGCAGCACGTTGTAGGGCGGGCGATAGCGCTTGATCAGCTGTGCTTCGAGCAGCAGCGCCTCGGCCTCGGAATTGGTGGTGACGATGGTCATCGCCCGGGTCTGCGCCACCATCCGCTTGAGCCGCAGCGGCAGGCGTTCGACCTGCGTGTAGTTCGCCACCCGGTTCTTCAGCGCCCGCGCCTTGCCCACATAGAGCACGTCCCCTCGCGCATCGAGCATGCGGTAAACGCCGGGCTTGGGCTTCAGCGTCGCCTGGACCTCGCGGATTGCGGCGACGCCAGCCTCCAGGTCGGGCTGGCTGCCCTTGACCGTATAGGTCGCCCGCTCCTCGTTGAAGCGTTCGGCGGCATTCGGTTGATCTGGGCGTCCGGCGCGGGCCATGGCCCCCATTAGGGACGATGTGGGCAAGGCAAAAGGCCCTTGTTGACGCGGAGGCATCGTCTGATAGGCTCTCCCAAAAGAACAGGCCTTTAAGCCGGGTCAGGTCAGGAGGGGAATAGCTTGCGTCAGCTCCAGGGGATGGATGCGTCGTTCGTGGCGCTTGAGACGCGCAATTCGCCGATGCACATCGGCTCGATCCTGATCTACAATCCTGAGACTGCCCCCGGCGGCTTCGTCCGCTTCAAGGACATCCTGAGCTTCATGGAAAGCCGGATGCAGCTGTCGCGCACGATGCGCCAGCGGCTGGTGCGGGTCCCGTTCGACCTCGACTATCCCTACTGGATCGAGGATCCGGACTTCGATCTGGAATACCACGTCCGCCACGTCGCCCTGCCCAAGCCCGGCGATTGGCGGCAGCTCTGCATCCAGGCGGCGCGGATCTTCGCCCGGCCGCTCGATCTGACGCGGCCGCCGTGGGAATTCACCGTGGTCGAAGGGCTCGACAATATCCCCGGCGTGCCCAAGGGCAGCTATGCGATGGTCACCAAGGTGCACCACGCCGCGATCGACGGGATGAGCGGGATCGACCTGATGGAGGCGCTCCACACGCTGATGCCCGATGCGCCGCCGCCGTCCGAGCCGGATAACTGGCAGCCGGAAGCGGTGCCCAGCCCGGCCTCGCTGATCGCCAAGTCCTGGCTCAACGCGGTTGCCAATCCGGTCCGTCAGCTCGAAGTCGCGGCCAAGGCCATGCCGGGCCTGGCCCGGGCGGTAAAGGGCCTGGCGACCAAGGATTTCGCGCTGCATGGCGAGATGATCGCCCCGCGGACCCGGTTCAACCAGGTGATCTCGACCAGCCGCGTGGTCGAGGGCCGCTCGGTCCCGCTGTCCGACATCAAGACGATCCGCACGGCGGTCGAAGGGGCCAAGGTCAACGACGTGTTCCTGACCATCATCGGCGGGGCCATGCGCAAGTACCTTGAGGCCAAGGACGACCTGCCGGAGAAGACTCTCACCGCGATGGCGCCGATCTCGGTACGCGGGAAGGACGAAAAGGGCGACATGGGCAACCAGGTGGCGGCGATGATCGCGCCGCTCGGCACGCACCTGGCGGACCCGATCGATCGGCTCGAATATGTCTTCTCGCAAACCGCCAATTCCAAGGCCATGACCGACGCGCTGGGTGCGCGCAACATGACCGAGATGAGCAAGGTCAGCCCGGCGCTGTTCATGGCGCTGGCAGCCCAGGCCTATACGCGCCTCGGCCTCGCCAGCCGGGTCGCCCTGCCCTTCACCACCGTCGTCACCAACGTGCCAGGACCGCCGGTGCCGATCTATTCGGCCGGCGCGCGGCTGGAGAGCATGATGGGCCTGCTGTGCCTGACCGACGGTCTGGGCCTAGGTCACGTCGTGCAGAGTTACGTCAAGGAAGCGACCATCGCCTTTACGGCCTGCCGCAACCTGCTGCCCGATCCGGAGTTCTACGCCCAGTGCATCGAAGAGAGCTTCCAAGAGCTGCGCGAAGCGGCAGCAAAGGTATCGGAACCGCGCGTTCCGTCGGCAAAGCCCGTCAAGCCAGCAAAGGCCGCAGCCAAGCCGGCCAAGCCCGCCGTCAAGGCATCGGCAAAAACAAAAACCACAACGACAAAGAAGCCAGCCACCAAGAAGCAGGCCACCAAAAGCAGGAAGGTCGCCAAGAAATGACAGCAGCCAGTGCCGCATTCCCGCAGCCGAGCCACGCTCGGCCGCCATCACGCCTGTTCGCCTTTGCCGAGCCGCGCGCGCTGCTTGAACTGGCGGCGTTCTATGCCGTCCGTCCCTATCTTTCCAACCTGCCGCAGGGTGATGGCCATCCGGTGCTGGTCCTGCCGGGTTTCCTCGCTTCGGACAGCTCGACCGCGCCGCTGCGCAAACTGCTGAAGCAACTGGGCTATGATGCCCGCGGCTGGGGCATGGGCCGCAACGTGCGGATTGACGCACCGCGCGTGCATGAGATGGAATCGATGCTGCTGCGGATCTACCGTGAGACCGGCCGCAAGGTCTCGATCGTCGGCTGGAGCCTGGGCGGGGTCTTCGCCCGCGAGCTGGCCAAGGCTCACCCCGAAGCCGTGCGGCTGGTGATTTCGCTCGGCAGCCCGATCTCGGACGATCGGCGCCATTCCAATGCAGCGCGGCTGTTCGAATACCTCAACGGGCGCGATCCAGAGCCGATCCGCCAGGGCCGTTTTGTTGACCTCCACCGCGCGCCGCCGGTGCCGACCACCTCGATCCTGACGAAGACCGACGGCGTGGTCCATTGGCGCGGCTCGGTTCAGAAGCGCTGCGCCCATCCACACACCGAGAATATCGAAGTGCTGGCGAGCCACTGCGGCCTGGGCTTCAACCCCAGCGCGGTAATCGCCATCGTTGACCGGCTGCAGCAGCCCGAAGGCGAGTGGAAACCGTTCGAGCCGCGCCTGTCGCAGCGTTGGATGTTCCCCAAGACCAGCCTGCAATAGGCCCAATGTCCACCCGTCACCTGGTTGATCCGGAGCTGCTGCCACTGCTCGAACTGCTGCCGCAGATCGATCAGGCAGCGATGGACCTCAATGAGCTGCGCGAAACGAGCAATGCGCGCTATGCCTTCTTCGGCGCGCCGCCGATCACACCGGTGGTCCACAGCATTGCCGGCCCCGGCGGGGCGCTGGATATCTACCTCTACGATCCCGCCCCCGGCACACCCGGCCGCGCCGCACTGCTGCACATCCACGGCGGCGGGATGGTCATGGGTTCAGCCAGCGCAATGCAAGCCGGCCCGGCGGCGATGGCGCAGGCACTCGGCATCCCGGTCGCCTCGGTCGAATACCGCCTTGCCCCGGAGCACCCGTTCCCCGCTCCGCAAGAGGATTGCCTCGCGGCGCTCAAGTGGCTGGCAAGTCTGCCGGAGGTCGATCCCGCGCGCGTTGGGATTACCGGAGAGAGTGCTGGTGGCGGCCTCGCTGCATCGGTGGCGCTCATGACGCGCGACCTGAACGGACCGAAGCTCGCCGCACAGTTCCTGACCTATCCCATGCTCGACTACCGCACCGGTAGCGACCAGTGTCCCTACAGTAACGCTACGACCGGCGAATTCGTCTGGACCCGCGCTTCCAACCGGTTCGGCTGGGGGGCGCTGCAGGGCGCATATGAGCCGACCGATCATCGCCGCGGCTGGTTCTCGCCAAGTCTGGCCGAAGACCTGTCGGCCTTGCCGCCAACCTGGATCGGCACGGGCAGCCTGGACCTGTTTTACGATGAGGACTTGGACTACGCCCGCCGGCTGGTTGCGGCCGGGGTTGCTGTCGAACTGCATTCCTACCCGGGCGCGATCCATGCCTTCAACGCTGCCGCAGAGAGCCGTTTGGCCAAGGCCTATGGCCGCGACATGCTGGGCGCGATGGCGCTCTGGTTGAAGGTCGCCGGATAAAGCGAAAGGGCCGCGCGGATGGTCCGCACGGCCCTTCCTCGATCGTCGCAGAACCTAGATGGCCTGGCCGTCGACGTTCAGGTTGCGGATGCGTCCGTCGCGATCAATCGTGCAACTGAAGTTGCCATTGCCGGTGGTCGTGCCAGTGATGCGCCAGCCACCGTTGTCACGATTGACACTGTCGACCTCGCCCACCCGGGTCTTGCCGCGGTTCACTTCATCGATGCAGCGATTGATCGCGCTGTCGATCCCGGTACCTTCGCGCCATTCGGGACGATCCTCGTCATTGCCATAGCGCGGCGCCTCATCGCGATCGCGCGGCAGCGGTTCGCGATAGTCGTCCTGCTGCTGGCGCTGCTTGCTCGCCTTGCTGGCAGCGCTGGCAATCGCCGCGATACCGCCGATGATCAGGATCCCGGCCAGGATATCGCCGCCATCGACCCGGTCATGGTGGCGGTAATGCCCGCCCCAACCACCACCCCAGCCACGCGCCATGGCTGGCGTCGCAGCCATCGCAAACGATGCCACCAGCGCCAGAGCCGCGGCGCTCCGCTTGAACCTACCCGTCATCTGCTTGACCCCTTCCTCGGCGCGACTCGCGCCAATGCTAACAACGATTTGGGCGGTCCAGGCTTTCACTTGCCTGAACCGCCCGTGGTCTGGATCATGAGCCGTTAGAGGCCGCGGATCCCCTTGTAGTCGAGGTCGACTATGCGGTCCCGCTCGATCCGGCACTTGAACGAACCAGAGCCGAACCCGCGCAGGTTGTCGTTCCAACCGCGGTAGTCACCGCCCCAGCCCCGGCCATAGTAGCCGTCGCCGCGGCGCCAGTCGCGACCGTTGCTGTTGACCGCGATCCGGCCGCGCACTTCATAGCCATAGCGGGTTTCGCGGATGTCGCGGACGTCGGTCACGTCGGCGCGGCCATAGCTGTAACGGGCGGCATTGCGCTCGGCAGCATAGACGCACTGTTCAACCGCGCGGCGCGGGCTGCCGCGCCACGCATTGTCATTGCGATAGCCGTAGCCACGGTCATAACCATAACCCGCCCGATCGTAGCGATAGTCGCGATCATAGCGATCGTTGTTGTTGCTGGCGGCCGAGGCGACAGCGGCAATCCCGCCGATGATCAGCGCTCCGGCGATCACATCGCCAGCACTGACCCCGTCGCGATCACGATGTTCGGCGAAACCCGGGGTGGCCGATGAAAGTGCCATCGCGCCAGCCGCGATGGTGCCGACTAGGGCTTTGGACATGGTCTTCATGGCATCGATTCCTTCACTGCGCCGGAGCAATCGGTCCGGCCATGAAGCGGTTCTAGCGAATCGTCCGTGGCATGAAGCTGAACCCTGCTGTTAGGCGACGTTCAGATTCAAGGCCATTTTCATGAACAGTGATCTTAGCGGTCCATGAAGCATGAAAGCCTATGATTCCGGCCATGCCTGACTGGTTCGTGATGTATTCTGCCCCGGCGATCGCCCTGATCCTGATCGCCTGGGAACGGCTGATTGGTGCGCCTTCGACCGATTGGGTGATCAACCTGCAATCCTGGGCGCTCAAGCTGGTTGGTGCCTTCACGGTCTATGAGATGGTGAGGGCCTGGGATGGCCCTGCCCTGATCGATGGTGCCGCCCTGCCCACCTGGCTGGCGGTGATCCTCTACGTGCTGGTCTATGACCTGGCCGAATATCTGTTCCACCGCATGCAGCACCGGATTCCGCTGCTCTGGGCGATGCATTCGCTGCACCATTCTGATCCCAACATGTCGGTGCTGACCACCAACCGTCACTTCTGGGCCGATCCGCTGTTCAAGTCGGTAACGGTCTGGTCGGCCGCCGCCCTGCTGATCTCGCCCACGCCTACTGCGCTGGCGGTATATACCGTGCTGAGCCTGTGGAACTTCGTCACACACTCGCAGCTGCCGCTTAACCTGGGCAAGTGGTCATGGGTGATCAACACCCCGGCCTATCACCGCCGCCGCCACTCGGCCTTGCCAGAGCATTACGACAGCAATTTCGCGGCGATCCTGCCGATCTGGGACGTGCTGTTCGGAAACTATAACCGGCCGGAGGGCTTTCCCCCGACCGGCTATTCCACCCGCCCGCGCAATCTGCGTGAGCAATTGTTCTGGCCGCTACACCACGGCCGCAACGAAGCCTAGCGCGCGGGCACCTGCAGCCCGCTCCACTGCGCCAGGAAGGCCAGCACATCAGCCCCTTCGGCCACGGCCTTGTCGGTCGGCTTTCCCGAGCCATGTCCGGCGCGGGTTTCGATCCGGATCAGGTGCGGCTTGTTGCCAGCCTCGGCCGCCTGGAGCGCGGCGGTGTATTTGAAGCTGTGGCCCGGCACCACGCGGTCATCGGTATCGGCGGTGGTCACCAGCATGGCCGGATAGTCCACGCCTACCTTGATGTTGTGATAGGGCGAATAGGCCCGCAGCACGCGCCAGTCGGCTTCCTTGCTGGGATAGCCGTAGTCGTCGACCCAGAACCGCCCGGCGGTGAAGCGATCGAAGCGCAGCATGTCCATCACGCCCACGGCAGCGTTGGCCGCCGCAAACAGGTCCGGCCGCTGGTTGACCACGGCCCCGACCAGCAAGCCGCCGTTCGACCCGCCCTGGATGGTCAGGCCGCCCTTGGGCGTGATTCCTTCGGCGATCAGGTATTCCCCCGCCGCGATGAAATCGTCGAAGACGTTCTGCTTGTTGCCGAGCCGCCCGGCATCGTGCCAGGCCTTGCCGTATTCGCCGCCACCGCGCAGGTTGGCCATCGCGAAGGCCCCGCCCGCTTCCAGCCAGGCCATCCGCGCGGCTGAAAAGCCGGGGGTCAGCGAGATGTCAAACCCACCATAGCCATAGAGCAGCGTCGGCACGGCCTTGCCGGCCTGGGCCACGCCCTTCTTGCGCACGACGAACATCGGCACGCGGGTTCCGTCCTTCGAATTGTAGAAGCGCTGCTCGATCGCGTAGTCGGCCGGGTTGAAGGTCAGCTTGGGCAGCGCGAAGGGTTCGCTCTTGCCGGTCCGCGCATCGAAACGGAAGATTCCGCTCGGCTGGTTGAAACTGGAGAACGAGTAGAATGTCTCGGGATCGCCCGGCTCACCGCTGAAGCCTGAGGCCGTACCGATCGCATTGAGCGAGATCTGCTGCACCGGTTTGCCATCGAGCGAGCGCACCTCCGCTACCGACTTGGCATCCCTCAGATAGGCCAGGATCAGCCGGTCACCGACAATCTCGGCCCGCTCCAGCGTTTCGGCACGTTCGGGCACGACGTCTGCGAAGGTCCATTGGCGTTCTGTGCAAGCTGTAGCCTGTTCAAGCTCGCCAGTGCATGGCACCCTAACCTGGCTTGGCTCCGCCAGATTAACTCTGACCACCTTCATCCGAGGTGCGTCCTTGTTGGTCACGAAGTACAGCGTATCGCCCATACCGTCGATCAGGTTCCAGGCATGATCAAGGCCGCCGATCAAGGTCTTCGCCTGCCACTTGCGGTCCTTGCGCAGCGGCAGAATGCGGATTGCGTACCGGCTGTCCGTCCCTTTCGATGTGGTCACCACCGCCCAGCGGCCATCGTGCGTAATCTGCGCGCCATGGCGCAGTTCCGGATCGTTCGGGGTCGAATAGACCAGCTGGTCCTGCGATTGCGGCGTGCCGATACGGTGGAAGTAGACCGCCTGGTTCTTGTTGAGTGACTGGAATTCGGCTCCGGGCTGCGGCTCGGGGAAGCGGGAATAGAGGAAACCCTCGTTGCCGACCCAGGCGATGCTGGTGAACTTGGCCCACTTGACGCCGTCGCCAAGGACCTTGCCGGTCCGAACATCCAGCACCTTGATCGTGCGCCAGTCCGAGCCGCCATCCTGGATCGAATAGGCCAACAGCTTGCCATTCTTCGAGGGCACCCAGGCATCGAGCGCGGTCGCTCCGTCCTTGGCCCAGGCATTGGGATCGATCAGCAGCTTCGGCGTGCCGTTCAGTCCCTTCCGGACAAACAGCTGCGACTGGTTCTGTAGCCCCGCATTGCGCATGTAGAAATAGTAGCCGCCAGCCTTCCGCGGCAGACCAAACCGTTCGTAGTCCATCAGCGCCTTGATCCGCTGCGCAAACCAGGCGCGCTGGGGCAGCTGCGCCAGATAGCCCTGGGTCAGCGAATTCTGCTTGGCCACCCAATCGGCCACGGCCTTGTCGGTGCGCACGTCATTTTCAAGCCAGCGGTAGGGATCGGGGACCGCTTCACCAAATTGCGTTTCGACGAGAGCGAGCTTGCTGGTTTCCGGGTAGGACAAGATCATCTTTTCAGCGGTGACGGGAGCGACGAGCGAGAAGGCAACAAGGGCGGCCAGGGTGGCCGGAAGGCGACGCAGCATGCAAGGCTCCGAAATGCGAAAAGGCGGGGATGACCGTAACAGTCACCCCCGCCTTTGCAACTGGACCAAAGGTCGCAGCGAAGCGCTTATTCGGCGTCTTCGACCATCATGACCGGACCCGAATCCTGGCCCTTGGCCGAGGTATCGCGGTCAACCAGTTCGATCACGGCCATCGGCGCGGCGTCCGAGGCGCGGATGCCGGCCTTGATCACGCGGGTGTAGCCACCCTGGCGATCGGCGTAACGCGCGGCCAGGACTTCAAACAGCTTCTTTTCCTGGGCTTCGTCGAGCAGACGGGCATGGGCCAGACGGCGGTTCGACAGGCCGCCATGCTTTGCCAGGGTAATCAGCTTTTCCAGATAGGGACGCAGCTCACGCGCCTTGGGCAGCGTGGTGGTGATCTGTTCATGCTTGATCAGAGCCGCCGACATGTTGCGCAGCAGCGCCTTGCGGTGGCTGGAAGTGCGGTTGAGCTTACGCCCGCCAACTTTGTGACGCATGGGTCTTTCCTTCGTTCGTTAGGGGCCCGTATCAGGTAGCCCGTAGCTGGCAGCTTTTGCGGTCGCCGCCGATAACCGTCGGGGCACCCGAAGGTGCCCCGTATCTGATTAGCCCAGCAGCTCCTGTTCGAGCTTCTTGGCCATTTCCTCGATGTTTTCCGGCGGCCAGCCAGGGATGTCCATGCCGAGGCGCAGGCCCATCGAGCTCAGGACTTCCTTGATCTCGTTAAGCGACTTGCGGCCGAAGTTCGGCGTGCGGAGCATCTCGGCCTCGGTCTTCTGGACCAGGTCGCCGATGTAGATGATGTTGTCGTTCTTGAGGCAGTTGGCCGAACGCACCGACAGCTCGAGCTCGTCGACCTTCTTGAGGAGGTAACGGTTGAGCTGGTTGGTGTCGCTTTCCTCGGCCGGAGCCGCGGCCAGGCCGATCATAGGCGAGCTGCCCATCGGCACGGCGTCGTCGAAGTGGACGAACAGCGAAAGCTGGTCCTGGAGGATCCGCGCGGCAAAGGCCACGGCATCTTCCGGGGTGACCGTGCCGTCGGTTTCGACGGTCAGGTTCAGCTTGTCGTAGTCCAGCTCCTGGCCGATGCGGGCGTTGTCGACCTTATACGAAACCTGGCGCACCGGCGAGTAGAGCGAGTCGACCGGGATCAGCCCGATCGGCGCGTCAACCGGACGATTCGACACGGCCGGGACATAGCCCTTGCCGGTGTCGGCGGTCAGTTCCATGTTCAGCGTCGCGCCTTCGTCGAGGTGGCAGATAACGAGGTCCTTGTTCATGACCTCGATGTCACCCGAGACGGCAATATCGCCAGCCTTGACTTCAGCCGGACCAGTTGCCGACAGCTGCAGACGCTTCGGGCCTTCGCCCTGCATCTTCAGCGCGATCTGCTTCACGTTCAGCACGATGTCGGTCACGTCTTCACGCACGCCGGCGAGCGACGAGAATTCGTGCAGCACGTTCTCGATCTTGATCGAGGTGATGGCCGCGCCCTGCAGCGAGGACAGCAGCACCCGGCGCAGCGCGTTGCCCAGCGTCAGGCCGAAACCGCGCTCGAGCGGCTCGGCGACGAAGGTGGCGCGGCGCTTGGGGTCGTTGCCCGGCTTCACCTCGAGGGCGTTGGGCTTCTTGAGTTCCTGCCAGTTCTTGATGTTGACAGTCATGGACTTCCCCTAGGGTCTTGTTTTGGCGGGAACGGCCACCACGCTTCTCAGCGCTGCGACCGATCCTGAACTGCGGCGATGGGGCCCCATCGCCACGATAACTCGATCAGACGCGGCGACGCTTCGAAGGCCGGACCCCGTTGTGCGGGATCGGCGTGACGTCGCGGATCGAAGTGATGGTGAAGCCAACGGCCTGCAAGGCACGCAGCGCGCTTTCGCGGCCCGAACCGGGGCCCTTCACTTCGACTTCCAGGGTGCGCACGCCGTGTTCGGCGGCCTTCTTGCCGGCGTCGTCAGCAGCCACCTGAGCGGCATACGGGGTCGACTTGCGGCTACCCTTGAAGCCCATCATGCCGGCGCTGGACCAGGAGATCGCATTGCCCTGGGCGTCGGTGATGGTGATCATGGTGTTATTGAAGCTAGCATTCACATGCGCGATGCCGCTGGTGATGTTCTTCCGCTCGCGGCGCTTAATGCGCTGGGGTTCGCGTGCCATTTGGTTGTCCTACTCGAATATCGGGAAGGGAAAGCTGCTGGACCTGAGGTCTGGCGCTTACTTCTTCTTGCCGGCGATGGGCTTCGCCTTACCCTTGCGGGTGCGGGCGTTGGTGTGGGTGCGCTGACCGCGAACCGGCAGGCCCTTGCGATGACGCAGGCCGCGATAGCAGGCCAGATCCATCAGGCGCTTGATGTTCATCGCGGTCTCGCGGCGGAGGTCACCCTCAACCGTGTGCTCAGCGTCGATCGATTCGCGGATGTGCAGGACTTCCTGGTCGGAAAGGTCAGCAACCCGGCGGGTATGGTCGATACCCAGCTTGTCAACGATCTGGCGGGCCTTGAAAGGGCCGATACCGTGAATGTAGGTGAGCGCGATGATTACGCGCTTGTTGGTGGGGATGTTTACCCCGGCAATACGAGCCACTTACTTCTCCATGCTCCACAGAAGGCGGCAGGGTATCCGCCACCTTCCATCTCAACGCTCATTCGTCAGAACGGCAAAAAGCCCGGTTGGCGCGCCAATGGCCCTCGCCTTCCGGACTTATCCGTTCATGCCGAATGGACCGGGCGCTTAAGGTGATTCGCCTCGCCTGTCAACGCCGCAGTTCTGCGCGGTTCTAGCCCTTCGGCGGATCGACCGTTTCCTTGGGCGGTGCCGCCTTGTCGGCCAGGCGCTGGACCTGTTCGGCCAGTACCTTGTCGACCAGCGGCGCCAACTCGGCTGGCTTGGCCTGCCACACGCCACCCACCGCATAGCGCCACTTGATCTGCGTGCCCTCACCCTCTCGCTTCAGGGAGATCGTAAGTACACCGTGGACCGCTTCGCCCTGCAGGGGACCGAGGCCGCCAGTCATCCGCAACACCCCGCGCTGCGGATCGGCATAGACCACATGCATGTGCTCGACGCTGCCCATCCGCTGCCCTTCCGGCGCGTCGGCAGGCTTGGGCAGCTTCTCGCAGAAGCAGCCGGTGGCCTGGGCATCCAGATAGAGGTTCGCGGCGTCGCCCGAATAGGTATGGCTGGGCGACCACCACTGGTTCGGGGCGACAAGGACCTTCCAAACCGCTGCGGGTTCAGCCGCGACAGTAACCACATGATTGCTGACGAAACCGGCGTCGGAACTGGCCGCCAGCTCCGCCTGCAACGGCGTTGCCAGCAACAATGCGGCGGCGGCTAGTGATCGGTGCATTGCCCTTCCCTCCCCAGGCAGGATCAGGAAGCGATAACCTGTTCGATTGCCGCCGTCACCTGATCCATTTCAGCCATGCCGTCGACGCGGCTGACGATGCCGCGAGCCTCATAGATCGGCAGGATCGGCTCGGTCTTGGCGCGATACTCGGCCATGCGGGTCCGCACGGTTTCCTCGTTGTCATCCGGCCGGCGCTTGAATTCGGTCGAGCCGCACTTGTCGCAGACCCCGTCTACCTTGGGGCGCTCGAACTTGTCGTGATAGCCCTTGCCGCAATTGGCGCAGGTGAAGCGCCCCGTGATGCGCTCAACCAGCGCATCCTCGTTGACGTCGAGTTCGATGACGTGATCAAGGCTGCGGCCCCGCTGGCTCAGGATGCTGTCAAGCGCTTCGGCCTGGGCGGCGGTACGCGGATAACCATCGAAGATCGCGCCGATCCCAGGCCCCATGGCATCGAGCTCTTCCCCGATCAGCGCCGAGACGATCTCGTCCGAGACCAGCTCGCCGCGTTCCATCACCGCCTTGGCCTGAAGACCAACCGGCGTGGCGGCCTTGACCGCCGCGCGGAGCATGTCCCCGGTCGAGAGCTGGCGCATGCCGTGTCGCTCGACCAGGCGCTGTGCCTGAGTACCCTTGCCCGCACCCGGGGGGCCCAGAAGGATGATGTTCACGTCAGGTACCCCCAAGTGTCGATCAGCGAATGCGGCCTTTCAGCTTCGCCTTCTTGATAAGGTCGCCATACTGGTGCGCCAGCAGGTGCGATTGGATCTGGGTGATCGTGTCGACGGTCACGTTGACCACGATCAGCAGGCTGGTGCCGCCCAGGAACATCATGTTGAGCCCGGTCGAGGCGATCCACCACTCGGGGATGACGCAGACCACGGTGATGTAAAGCGCACCGATGACGGTGATGCGGGTCAGCACGTAATCGAGATAGGTTGCCGTGCTCTTGCCCGGGCGGATGCCAGGGATGAACCCGCCGTTGCGCTTCAGGTTATCGGCCGTTTCTTCCGGGTTGAACACCACGGCGGTGTAGAAGAAGCAGAAGAAGATGATGCCGATCGCGTAGAGCGTCATGTATAGCGGCTGGCCATGCGCCAGGTACTGGTTGAGCGTCACAATCGCGCTACCCATCGGGGTATCAGGCGAAATCGAGTTGCCCGCGAACTGGCTGATCGTCAGCGGCAGCAGCAACAGCGAGCTGGCGAAGATCGGCGGGATCACGCCCGCGGTGTTGATCTTGAGCGGCAGATGGCTGCGATCGGCCTGCATCATGCCGTGCTGGCTGGCACGCTTGGGATACTGGATCAGCAGACGCCGCGTCGCCCGCTCCATAAAGCAGATGAACAGCACGAGGACCACCAGCACACCAACCGCCATCGCGATGGTGAAGCCGCTGATCGAACCCGAACGGCCGCCTTCGAACAGGTTCGAGATGAAGGTTGGCATCTGGGCGACAATGCCGGCCATAATGATCAACGAGGTGCCGTTACCGATCCCACGGCTGGTGATCTGCTCACCCAGCCAGAGCAGGAACATGGTCCCACCGATCAGGCTGATCACGGCCACAACCTTGAACATCATACCCGGGTTGACCACGGCCTGGAGACCGCTTGAGGCGCCATAGGCTTCAAGGCCCGAAGCAATGAACCAGCCCTGCACCGCCGTCAGCAGCACGGTGCCGTAGCGGGTGTATTGGTTGAGCTTCTTGCGGCCGCTTTCGCCTTCCTTCTTCAGCGCCATCAGCGAGGGATGAAGCGAAGCTGCGAGCTGCACCACGATCGAGGCCGTGATGTAGGGCATGATGCCCAGCGCGATGAGGCTCATGCGCTCAAGGCTGCCGCCCGAGAAGGTGTTGAAGATATCGAGAATGCCGCCGCGCGTCTGGGCATAGAGCTGCTCGAGCACCAGCGGGTTGACCCCGGGGAGCGGCACGAAGCTCAGGAAGCGGAAGACAATCAGGGCACCAAGCGTGAACCAGATGCGGTTCTTCAGCTCGGTCGCCTTGGAGAAATTCGCGAGATTAAGATTGCTCGCAACGTTATCGGCACGTGAAGCCATCGGGTAAGTGAACCTTGCTTTGGGTCCGCCCCGGACCGCTGATCAGCCCCATATAGGGAGCATGCGGCGAAGTCCAAACCCTGCAAACAAATCCATCCCCGCCTGACCGGCGGGGATGGATTCGAATTACTTCGCAGCCTTGTTGGCTTCGCGGCGAGCAGTCTTCTTCTCGTGCTCGCTCGGCTGTTCAGCCGGCAGTTCAACCGACCCGCCAGCCTTTTCGACTGCGGCCACGGCACCCTTGCTGGCACCGGTAACGGCAAACTTGACCTTGGCGGTGAACTCACCCTTGCCGAGCAGGCGCACGCCATCCTTGCCA
>Ga0315909_10000056_pt1 | contig 144684 bp, 193 predicted proteins | sample LakEriMetagenome_11_FD_203527 | JGI IMG/M metagenome (GOLD analysis project Ga0315909, IMG submission 203527) | Freshwater fungal communities from buoy surface, Lake Erie, Ohio, United States - Buoy 2 MA125 | ecosystem: Environmental > Aquatic > Freshwater > Lake | place: USA: Lake Erie, Ohio... | reverse complement strand
ATATAAAGAAACCTCTAATAAAACCATTTTTTTACCTCTATATTAGTGCTATTCTAATACCTTTTACCAAGATATTTGACGAGGACGGAGGTGCGGAAACGAATGTGAGTTGATTCGTAGATACTGTATAATCTTCCGTCAATGTATTTACCAATCCATCAATCGACACCGTTAGTATTGCCGGCGAATACGATTGGGATAGTGTGTATATAGTAGTGGTCCCGTCCCCCACTAATGCATGGTTATCAGCCACTATACTAATTTGTGAAGAAGCTGAGACTACACCAGATGGTAACCCGCTTGGTTGTACATATGACGCACTAGTTGCGAAACTTGCACTAGCAATATTACCAAAGAATGACCCACTAAATGACCCCGTAACATTTGTTGCGGTGTTTATTAGCGCCGAAACGAATATTGTTGATGAAGATGGTGGTGCTGAGGTAAATACTACATTGTTTCCAGACATAGTGAAATCGTCTGGAGCATTAAATCTTAATCCATCCACTGTAACAATTAATGATTTTGCTGGATAACTAGCTCCCAGTGAATATGATGTGGTGGTACCATCTCCAACAAATGAAGATTCAATTACATTCAGTGCGGCGTTTACATTGGTTAATCCACTACCATCGCCAACAAATGACCCAGAGATATTACTACCCGATACATACAATGAACCCGTAATAACTGCACTACCACTGAATGGGAAACCAGCTCCACCAGCATTTAGTGCGAATGATGCGGTGGTTGCATGTGACGAAGATACTGCTACACTACTGGTACCAAAGAATCCTACTGCGTTAGAAATAGAACTGGTATATGATGACGCTGAGACATTACCCGCAATTTGTAATCTGTTTACTGGACTGGTTGTACCGACACCAATGTTACCATTGATATCAACTGCCAATCGCATTGCTGCTGCATTGTGGTCAAATAGGAAGAATTCGTTTGCTACACCGTATGTAGTTTCACTTGCGTTACCAACACCAATGCCATAAGCACGACCAGTACCGTTGATATACAATTGTGTATATGCTGCAGCAGTACTTCCACTAATTGCTGCTTGATAATTACCACTACCGATAGCGGTTAATAAATTTCCATCAAAGGTTAGATTACTTTCGACCGAGGCGTTTGGGGCAGACCCGTTTAAGGTAATTAAACCATTATCTTTAGTACCAGTTAATGTTAATGTACCCGAAGTACCACTACTTCCCGTGGTACCACTAGACCCGGTTGTACCAGAACTTCCTGAAGAGCCACTGGTACCAGAACTTCCAGATGTGCCCGTAGTTCCAGAAGAACCCGAGGTACCCGATGAACCAGTGCTTCCAGAAGAACCTGATGTACCAGTGGTTCCAGATGAGCCTGAGGTACCTGTAGATCCTGAGCTACCTGATGTGCCAGATGATCCGGATGTACCTGATGAACCGCTTGTTCCCGTAGAACCAGAACTACCAGAGGTACCTGAACTACCGCTGGTGCCTGATGTACCTGCGCTACCAGAAGTACCCGATGTTCCAGAAGTTGCTGCTGTATACGAGGTACCATTTATAGTTAACGAACCGGTAATTGCTAGCGAACCAGTTCTTTGGTGAACATCATCAAAACTATCACCAAATTTTGTAGAACCAGATTCAAAGATAATAGATGATGTTACGAATTGTGTTTCTAAATATCTAATTGATGCTGTACCATTAACTCTTAAAGCACTTGCAGTAAGAGGACCAGTAACTACTAGTGAATTACCATCATAGGTAAGATTTGCACTTCCTGTGAGTGATGTTTCTCCTGAGTAGAATGCAACTCTGTTGGCTGCTCCGCCACTAATGGTTCCTGCCCCAGAAGTACCAGAACTACCAGCTGTTCCAGAAGATCCAGATGTTCCAGTACTACCGCTACTTCCAGATGTACCTGTACTACCAGAAGAACCGCTTGTTCCTGTGGAGCCTGAACTACCACTGGTTCCCGTAGTTCCACTACTTCCTGATGAGCCCGACGTACCAGAACTGCCTGATGTTCCTGAACTACCAGAGGTACCGGAACTACCGTTTGCTCCAGAAGTACCCGAACTACCGCTGGTTCCCGTAGTTCCACTACTTCCTGATGAGCCAGAAGTGCCAGATGAACCATTTGCTCCAGAAGTACCAGAACTACCTGCGGTTCCAGATGTACCTGCGCTACCACTAGTTCCTGCCGAACCAGAAGTTCCTGCGCTGCCACTAGTTCCAGTAGTTCCCGAACTACCAGCTGTTCCACTGGTTCCAGAACTTCCCCCTGCTCCAGATGTACCCGAACTTCCAGAAGTACCTGTTGTTCCTGAGCTTCCTGATGTTCCCGTACTTCCAGACGAGCCAGAGGTTCCCGCACTACCACTGCTACCAGAGGTTCCTGTACTACCTGATGAACCTGATGTGCCAGAGCTACCAGATGTTCCACTACTACCCGCAGTTCCCGCAGGAGTTAATGCATAAGATGCGGTGCCAAAGAAGCCAACTCCGTTTGAAATAGAACTTGTAAATGAGGATGCAGATACCGACCCACTAACAGTTATTTGCGACCCATTATCCGTAATGATGGAGTCTGAGAGATGTTCTGAGTTATTACTCTTTGGAATTCTATTTGTACTTAAATTCGTTTCGTTCCCAACATCATTAAAGGTTTGCGGGCCCATTAATAATACGGATGATGTAGTACCTGCCCCTGCTACTTGTTGATGAATGAATATCCATTGGTCATTAATGGAATCAAATAATAACGAACCACTAACTTTTGGTGATGATCCTGAATCAATAACAGCTAATCCTCCAAAACGGAATTCAGGATTGAGTGCATTAACTGTGATTAAATTGGTACCGATATTTAATTGACTTTGGGTAAGATATCCAATTGATGATGACCCAAGAACTGTGAGGTTACCTGTAATTGTAGTGGAACCGGATATAACTTCATTACCAACCACTGTTAAGGTACTGCCGTCAAATGTTAAGTTGCTTTCTACGGTTGCGTTTGGTGCGGTTCCATTTAATGTAATTAATCCATTATCAGTGGTGCCTGTGAGCGTTAATGTACCTGATGTTCCTGAGCTACCGGTAGTACCACTTGTTCCTGCTGATCCGCTTGTACCAGTACTTCCCGAACTTCCACTGGTTCCAGATGAACCTGTTGATCCGGATGAACCTGAAGTTCCTGTACTACCGCTACTACCGGATGTTCCTGTTGAGCCGCTACTACCAGAAGTTCCAGTTGAACCGCTTGACCCTGAGGTGCCCGTTGACCCAGAAGAACCACTTGTTCCACTACTACCAGCTGTTCCTGCGCTTCCAGAGGTTCCCGTACTACCGCTACTACCAGCGGTACCTGATGTACCGGCGCTTCCTGAAGTACCCGAACTACCGGAAGAACCTGAAGTTCCTGCACTACCACTAGTTCCTGTTGTGCCCGAACTACCAGAGGTTCCGCTACTTCCATTTTCTCCCGAAGTTCCACTACTTCCACTAGTTCCTGTTGTTCCTGAAGAACCAGAACTGCCTGATGTTCCTGAACTGCCTGAGGTTCCGGTACTGCCTGATGAACCAGATGTTCCAGAAGTACCACTACTTCCTGATGTGCCCGCGCTTCCTGCAGTACCTGATGTTCCAGAAGTTGCTGCGGTATACGAAGTTCCGTTTATTACAAGTGAGCCAGTAATTTCTAGTGAACCAGTGCGTTGATGTACATCATCAAAGCTGTCACCAAACTTAGTAGAACCACTTTCATAGATAACTGAAGCGGTTACAAATTGTGTTTCTAAATATCGTAATGATGCAGTACCATTAACTCGTATAGTACTTGCTGTGATTGCTCCTGTAACTACTAACGAATTACCATCAAAGGTAAGATTACTTTCTACGGTTGCATTTGGAGCTGAACCATTGAGAGTAATCAATCCATTATCTGTGGTACCCGTTAATGTAAGCGTACCACTTGTTCCAGAAGAACCAGCAGTCCCACTTGAACCAGAAGTACCAGATGTGCCTGAACTACCCGATGTACCGGTTGAACCCGAGCTACCAGAGGTACCCGTGCTACCACTACTACCAGACGTTCCTGTACTTCCCGAGCTACCTGAGGTTCCCGTAGAACCAGAACTACCAGAGGTTCCTGATGAACCTGATGTTCCTGAAGTACCATCTATACCACTTGATCCAGATGAACCAGACGTTCCTGTTGAACCGGAACTACCCGAAGTTCCTGTGCTACCTGATGAACCCGAGGTGCCTGTACTTCCAGAACTACCCGATGTACCCGACGTTCCCGAACTACCAGAAGTTCCTGATGGGGTTAGTGCAAAACTAGCGGTTTCTGCATAACTTGCACTTGTAATTACACCTTGAAATGAACCACTAAATGAACCCGTAGCACCTTGGGTTACATTTATTAAGGCTCTAACTAATATACTTGATTGTGAAGGCGGTGCTTCTACAAATGAAAGAATGTTTGTTGATATACTATAGTCTGTGATACTTGTTTGCGATAATCCATCGACAGAAACAAATAATGAGGACAGTTCATAACTTTGAGATAATACAAAGTTTGAGGTAGAGCCATCACCTTGGAAAGTATGTGTATCAATATTTACTGAACTACTTAAAGTATTTAATCCTGTAATTTGTGACCCGTCACCCTTAAAAAACGATGCAGTCACCGCCTGGGTTACATTAAGTGACCCGGTGATGACTGCACTACCACTGAAGGGGAATCCTGAACCTGCTGCGTTTAACGCAAATGATGCGGTAACTGCTCGACTTGCAGTTCCGAAGAAATCATTTGCGGTAACCGAACCAGATGAAACTATTATACTACCAGTAGGGACAACCAGTCCCTTTCTGGCTATAAATTCATTTGCCATATTTCCCCTTCTTCATTATCCAAAGGTAAGTTTCTATTGTATTACAACCTTTTTACTTATTATCTTATAATGCTCTTACTGCGGTCTTAACTATCCAATTGTCTGAGGTTACCGTTGCCTTCAACCGTGCGGTTGCTGAAGCTAGGTCTACTGAGAGTACTACATCTGCAGTATTTCCTAAGTCGTTGGTAGATACATCGGTAAATTCAACGTTACCTGTACCTGCTTCCCATACTGCGGTCACGGTACCTGCTCTATAGTTACTTTCTTTCTTTACAACATAATCAAAGTATGCTGCGTCAAAACTTCCAGTTGATACCGATGCAATAACTTCTGTACCACTATCAATATCTAGATTACTACCAGAAGTAAAGAGAACACCATGTACAATTGCCCCACCGTTGAATGTAACTTGGTCGGCAGTACTTGCACCTTGTGAAGTAATGTTTGCAAGACCAAATGAATGCGTCCCACCAAGATTGATATTTGCACCGTTGAAATTAATTGGATTGGAACTTACTTCACCACCAATGACGGTAAAGTTTGAACCAGTAAATGATGCAACACCCTTTGTAGTTGTTGTTGCATTACTACCACTGATGGTAATAGTTTGACCACTAACGGTTGCGGTTAGACCATTTGTACCATCTACAGTAAGTGCTTGTGTCTTAAGTGAGACAGTACCCGTACCACCATCTGAACCAGTAAGTGCAAGTTCTGTAACGATACCTGTAAGTTGACTACCATCACCAGAGAATCCTACTGAAGATGTTACTGACCCCGTTACAACCAGTCCAGCTTCAATATGAGTAAGTCGTGATGGGAAATCAACACGGATAGAACTTGATTCTAGTCTACTATCAATGTGGTTTGTGTCTACTGCTACTGGAACACGATTTGCGGTTAATCCAATTTCACTTCCAAGTGAACCACTATTTTTTGGACCACCAATTAAAATAGTAGAATTATAATTTTGGTCGTCAACTTCAGCTATCCAGTGATTATTCAGACTGTCCCAAAGTAGTGAACCAGTACCAAATGTAGAACCAGAATCAATAACGGATAGACCAGCAAATCTTACTAGGTCATCGTCATTTACCGTGATTCTGCTTAAACCGATATTAAGTTGTGAAGATGTAACATATTGGATAGAACTGGATACTGCGGTCAACAATCCAGTAACGGTCAAACTACCAGAGATGTTTACATCCTTAGTGATACCAACACCACCTTGTACAATTAATGCACCATCTGCAAAATTTGTACTGTTGGTAGTGTTACTGATTGTTTGAATACCAGTAAAGGTGTTTGAACCAGTAGTTGCAATGGTTGCAATACCAGTGGTGTTACGAACATCGGTTTGTACAGAACTACTGAATATACCTTCTGTGTTTAACTTAGTCTTGACACCATCGTTAAAGTGAGAAGATGATGTATCAAGTGTGATTGTACGAGTTGTGGTAATGTCACCACCACCACTTAAACCAGAACCTGCTGTGATACTGACTGCAGTGTGGTCGATGTGTTCGTTTGCTACAAAGTTTGTAGTTGCATCGTGGTCAATTTGTATTGAACTACTGACAACATTATCTACGTTTAATTTAGCCTTAACACCACCAGTAAAGTGAGCAGATGATGTATCAAGTGTGACTGTAGTAGTACCACCAAGACTAACTGAACCACCGCCACTTAAACCACTACCTGCACTTACTGTTACTGAACTATTAACAAGAGAACCAGAGATGACACCAGTTGCAGGATTGTATCTAAGATTAATACCACTTGCACCTGTAGTATCAGTGGATGAAATGGTTGCTCTTGCACCAGTTACGAAATGTGCAGATCCAGTATTAAGTTCGACATCTTCTGGGTTTACTGTAATACCACTACCTGCACCAACTGCAAGTGCGGAACCCGCCCCACCAGTTAAACCAGAACCTGCTGCTGATGATGCGATACGAATGGTACCTGCATCTGCTTCAAGTCCAGTTCCTGCAAGTGGTGTAGCGAGTTGACTGACATTGATACGACCATCGGTGCCACCATCTGATAATATTAATTTGTCTGTACCGGCAACTGTGATACCAGTTAGGTCGCTACCAAATCCGTCTATATCAAAACTAAATGTTGTTGCGTTTACATTACCAGTAAACGAACCGGTTATTGAACCAGTTATACTTGTTGCTGCAACATTGTTAACATATGCGGTTCCACTCACATATAAGTCTTTCCATGACTTAGAACCAGACCCAAGGTCAAACGAATTATTAATATCTGGTACGATAGATGAACTAACTTCGGCCAGGAACTTGACGACATCAATATCCGCATTACCGACTGTAAGATTTCCGCCAACGGTAATGTCACCATTGATACTTGCACTTCCAAGTAACTGGAGGTTTGATGCCGTGACATTGTAGCCAGTTGCGTTAATATCACCTTGAACACCTAAAGAGCCTGTTACCTTCGCGCCATTCGCAAGGACTATCAGACCTTTACGTGCAATAAATTCATTTGCCATACGGTTCTCCCAACGGGGTTTTATTGTATATAAATATTAAATACTTCTTTAAGAACTCAAATTTGGAAACAATTTGAATAAACTTTGTACAGTCCAAGCTCCACTGCCTGACCCGTCACTATTGACCCGTAACCGTAATTCATTTGAACTACTTAAAAATCTAAATGTTATATCACTTGTATCCCCGATATCGGTAGTGGAAATATCAGTAAATACAATACTGGCTGTATCTAACCACGATGCCATAATAATACCCATTCTGCATGCGCCTGGTCGTTGGGCGAGGTATTCTACTGTCATTCCTGAGTATTCTGTGGTAGAAATGTAGGGTTGGATATATTCAGTTACCCCAAATATACCTTGATTAATTGAACCCGTGAATATGATTGAAACTGTACCTGCATTTAACTTGTATTCATTAGATTTTACAAATTCCGTTATTGTAGCTGATCCAGTGACTTCTACACTTTGTTTTGCTAAAAGTGGAGTATTTACTGTTACCCGACCGTCGGTATAACTTCCTGATGCTTGAAATTGTACTGGTATGTATGCACTGTTAAATCCACTACCCGATGTAAGAAATATTGCAGGGTCGGTATTACCCGATAAAAATGGATCTATTTGTGATGGGTTCGATGCTAATCCTATTAGTTTACCTTCGGAATTAGCATACATTCCATACTTGTCTAATATTGCAGAACTACTACCGGAAAAGAATAGTATACTTCGTGGTGATAGACTTGCGACTCCACCATCTTGGTCAAGGCTACCACTAATAGTTACTGTGTGCGTGTTCGGATTAAATCCAAAATGTCCTGTCGTATCTGTGGATATACGGGAACCGCTGATAAATACAACAGGAAATCTTCTATTATCTGTTACCGTTGCAAAATTTATAGTTTCTGCGGTTTGTGCATAACTTGCCGATGTTGCAAACTCTGCGAATACACCTGCACCACTAACATATGAAGCAGATGCTGCCATTCCGGCCATATCTGCGTAACTAGTAAACGACCCAGTGACTTGTGTAGTAATTCTACCTGGGACGATGTTTATATTATATTGGTCACCTTCTCTAACAACAACCCGAAGATTTGGAATATCGGTATTGACGATAAAATTACTCATCTATTATCTCGTAGCAGCTGGGCGAACGACAAAGTATCCTTCAAGAACACGACGAGTGATGGAACCACTGGTCATCTTGACATCATACACATACTTACGCTGTGTTAATGCACTTGTATCCGAAGGGCTTAATTCTATATAGAAACTTCCCGAAGTCTGTGGATTTATTTTTGTAATCGTAAATGTAGCAGCAATTTCATCCGTGCTAAAATTTTCACGAACTTGGCCAGTAAATGTATAATTTGTTATATCTAAGTAAGAATCTGTATCTATATTTTCTAGGCTGGTCAATATTTTGAAAGTTTCCCCTTGACCAATGTTGAATTCAGTAATTTCTGCCATAGTCTTCCTCGAAAAAATACACCTTTATATAAGTATCACTAAGTATTGGTATATAACAAAAAACCCCACTTTTTAGGTGGGGTTTTTGCTTTTACTACAATATTAGTAGTTGAGGATGCAGTAGTCTGGTTGGATGGTCAATGAGATGGACATAGGGTCGTCCTTTTCCCAACTCATTTCACCGAATTCAACTTTGGTGATTTGTGCGCCCTTAAGAATCCATTCTTCAACCTTATCACCTACTGGACCAAGAACATTAATGATGATGTCCTTCTTGTAGAATTCTGCATATCCGTCACGGCCGGTGACTGATTCGTGGTGAAGACGAACCCATTCCATTACTGCTTGTGCACCTGATGGTACGATTGGGTCATATAATTCTAATACCATTTCATCCCATACAGTCTTACCCTTGATGTAGCGTTGTAGATTGATGTGGTCTAAACGCTTCTTTTCTTGGGTAATCTTTGGACGGTCTGCCTTCTTGATAAGATAGGAAGGAATTCCGTCGATAGACATAATATAGCGATTCGCAGTCTTTGGTTCGAATGCGGTGAAAAATAGTTCTTGTTCATTGACCAAATTTGCCATATGGCTCTCCAGATATAGATTGGTACTTTAATAAATAGTGGTTATTGAAAAAACTGATTAGATGGTATCGAAGGTTGCACCAGTTGGGAGAATGTTGAAATCCAACTGGATGAATTCTGCGGTACGAGTTGGTTGGAGGAAGATTGCCCCAGCCAAGATGTTACGGTCAATAATATCTGGTGTATTATTGGTTTCGTCCATAACCACACGGAATGCGGTCAAACCAGAACGTTGTTGAATACCTGCGAGATATGGATTGACAATGTTCAAGAAACGTGTACGAGTTGCTTCGGTATTTTGTTCGAAGACCAAGTAACGTGCTGAACTTGCGATGTACTTCTTAACAGTGATAAGAAGACGACGGACATTTACACGGTCAAGTGCTGATGCACGGCGTTGAAGTGTCTTTTGTCCCCATACACAGATACCTTGGCCTGGGAACTGTGCGATTGGATTGACTCTTGATTCGTACAATTCGTCGCGTTGTGCTTGTGTTAATCTGGCCTTGACACCGATTGCGCCTGGAATACCACCACGATTCAAGCCTGCTGGTGCAAACCATTCTGCGCCAACATTATCACTATATTGATACACTTCTGGAAGTACTACTGAAGGAGGTGCATAAATAAACTTACCAGTAATGTCATCAAGAACACGAACCCAAGGATAGTAAGCAGCTGCGTAATTAGTATCAAGAAGTTCTGCGTATGAAGTCACTGAAGTAATTGTTGCTTCAAGTACATCGAGGTCTAGAATGAAAAAGCAATCTCCACGTTGTTCACAGATGTCGATTGCAGTTTGTGCAACATTGGTGTGTTGCGAGTAGATAACACCAGGTACGACCAAGAGGTTGAAGTCTACTGCATCTGCATTACTTAATTGATTTAATGCTCTCTTGTATTCTACTGAACCAGATGCTGCTGCACCGTTAAGATTGAATCCTTGAGTATTTGTTGCGGTGATTGCACCACCAAGTGCGATTTCACGGTTTGGCTTAAATCCATCGAATCCACCTTGGAATGGAACTGAGAAACGACGATAGGTTGTGTGGTCACGATTGGTTAATGAAATTGAACTTCCATTAACTTCTGTTGCTGGAAGATTTTCAATATTGAATTCACCACCAACCGTATTTGAACCTACTGTTGGTGCGAGATATGATTCTGCGGTAAAACCACTACCAGATACGTATGTACCATCAAAGTTGAATCCGTAGTAGTTAGTGTTTGGACCAGTTGCGTCTGCATTGTATCCAGCAACACTTGCACTTACCCAACGACTGTTTACATATGCGTGTAACGGTACTTCACCTGCGGTTGATGAAAATATTGAATTCAATGCTGCGAATCCATATGGTACTGCGGTATCTGGGATTACATCTTCACTCATTTCTACACGAATATACTTTGAAAGGTTTGGATAATCACCTTCATAATTAGTTAATCCCGTGCTTGAATCATATGTTGGTACACTGTTACCGATGACCCGTGCAATATAGTTTGGACTAGTTGGGTCAAAGTTTAAATTATTGAAACTTTCAAGTACAACTGGTGATGTGTCCGTGTCACCAAATTCACGAACATTGAGAGTAAATGTACCATAATCGCTGTCTGGATTTGTACTTGGTGAAATACCAGTAATAGAAATCTTAATTTCTTTGTTTGCACCAGTACCATCACTTAATGTGTGTACCTTAAACAAGTTATACTTTGTACCACCGATGGTTTGTGAACGAATAAAAGGAGTGGTTGCATTATCATATTGAGTTGCTAAATTTAGTGTGTTAATACTTGCTGAGAAATGGATTAATTCTCCAGCGAATGAACCAACTTGACTGAGTGCATCTGGAAACACTGCATAAACATATGCAGGAATAGTTGAACTCTTACCTTGTGCATCGGTACCAAATACTTGGTTGATGAATGAAGAATTTGTTTCTGTTGGACTTACTACACTTGCTGAATAATGAATTGCAGCGGAACTACTGACCACTACACTGAAACTTGATGTGGTACCACCTACCACTACACTACTAAGTGAACTTCCTGATACAGTCGGATGAAGAACTGCGAATACCTTATTTCCAGCTGAACCAGAAGCGAAGATAGTTGCGACACTGGTTGTGTATCCAGCTAAACCAAGAACACGAACGATTGTTGCACTACCTGCTTCTTGAAGGTAGTTCTTAACGGTGTATCCCATATAAGAAGTACCATCTGGTTCACCAAATGAGGTGACGAATCCATCTAGTCCTTGAACTGGGGTAGCTACGAATGCTGGTCCTTTTGTGGTTGGACCAACAAACGCCGCGCCTATTTCAGCAACGCCTTGAGCGAGGAATGTTTGGTCGCGTTCTTGTGTAAAGACACCAGGCGACACGATTCTTTCTGCCATACGGTATTCTCCAAACTAAATTTTGTTATTTCTCTGGTGTAAATTCGCCGGTTTCAAAGTTGATTTGACCAGCGCCATACTTTTCAGATAACCCTTTGATTAATACTTGTTCTTCTTCTAACAGCCCCTTGAACAACTTAGTCTGTTCACCAAGTTTATTATTCAGTTCTACAATATCTGCTTGGAGTAATTGAATTTGTAATGTCAATTGTCCAGAATCAGAGACTACCGTTGCGAGCTTATTTCGCAAACTACTAATTTGTTCCAGCTCTTCTTTTGTGATTTCAGCCATAATAACCTCTTTTTGTGTACAATACAACTCGTATAATAAATATCTGTTTTTTTACCTAAACATCAATTATTCACTTTCTATTTCAGTAAAAGTGACCACTTTTTTGACTCCATAGCGCTTCTTTGTGACCAATCCTCTATTACCACCAACATCTAATTGTGACTCTGGTAATAGGTATGCGTATACGGTCATATCGAATTGAGTGCGTACCACGCGGTCGGAGGTATTTGGTAGTTCGGTAAGTGGTTCAAATCCCTTAATAATAGTACGAAATTTATAGTTGTTTCTTTCGCCCCAAAATTCGTCACTTTCAAATGAGATATTTTCAACAATACTATTCATCTGTTCCATATATTCAGTCCAGACCATACATTTATATGTAAATTCATAATAGTCTGGAGCTGCCGTTGTATTAAAATATTCTCGACTTGGAACTACTTTGTTTACAACACTAAATTGGTCATATGGTGTCCGTCTGTTCCACCCAGAATAAAATGTTCTGTCATAATATTTGTTGACCGCAGAATTAATTAGAGTCTTTTTCATTGATGTTCTGCGAAGCATAATCATTGGAAGTTGTATCTTTCCAATAGAATCACGCATAACTCCATCCCGTTGAGCAGACTTCCATCGTTCTGGGTCACCATACAATACCGGTACTTTAACTTGTGACCCATTTTGTGTTACAATTGGTTTAATGCGGTCATTCATATATTTTAAAATTGCATTATCAACTGTGTATAATGTAACTTTAATTGCTGGAGAATCTGTTACCGTATCGTCTGCTCTACTCTGTAACCTTGGGGATTGTTGGCTATCATTAACAATCTTTACAGGTTCTTTATATTCTGGGTCGAAGGTCATACTTGTGCCTCTTCAATATCAATACTTGTACGACGAGTTAAGTGTGCCATACAAATGATTGCGGTATTAAACCCTGGCTTACCTGCAATAAGTTGTGTTTCTGTGATATTGTGGACTTCATAAAAATGATTATTATATCCGATAATATCACCAATTTCTGGATAGGTGTTAACATCTTGTAACATACGACGAGCAAATCTAAACTCTGTTTGCTGTTCTTGATTTAGTCCAAATCCTTCATCTCTTGCTAGTGTATTTTTATCATATTTGACGATAGCGTTAACTTTGACAGGAGTATATCTAGGTTTTACAGTGCTTTCTCCATAGATATTTACCTTAGCAGATTCCACTACAATTTTATATAATACAACAGCAACATCCATCGTTTCATCAATCAATTCCCGAGTGATGTGTTGGATAAATTCAAAATCTCGTTTTGTAACGAAGCGTGCCATTGATTAACCTATGTAAATGAGAGTAGGAACATTCTTGAACATCTTTTGCATATTTTCTGAATTTTCCATTTGCTTCTTCATTTGTGCTTGCATTCCAGTTTCTTCAAGTGTTTCACGAAGTTCTTTAATTAATCCTTCTTTTTCAGCAATAGCTTCTCTTCTAAGAATTTCGCCGTCCAAACGAATTTGTCCGTCTGGATATGGAATATTTTCAAACTTAGAACGAATGATACCAAGAAGTTCTTTTGCTAATGCAAGTGTATAACGGAATATCCATAGTCGTGACATATCATTGGTTTTTGTGTAATTGATATTGGTATATGGGACATTCGATAAATCACTTGCGATATTTGACCCAGATTGGAATGTATTTGCTTGCTTATCATCTACTATCATATAGTCAAACCATATTGTCTTTGATTCTTTAAATACTGGTGAGAATCTAATAATATTATTTGACACTTCGAATCCATATTGACTCTTACGAATCATATCGTTGATTTCGATTGCTTGAATACGGAGTAAATCTTCGTAGGCTGGCATCATCACGAAGGTCACCGGTGGTGAATATCCATCGAATCCAAATTCTGCCATCAAGTTAGTCAACCCAAGACCAGTTGTTGCGAACGGGTCATAGTAACGAGCGACTGCTGGTGGCATGTAATGGTAAATACGACGAATTTCTAACTTCTTACCACTTTCACTAACATCTGCCCACAAAGTTTTAATGTCATAACTTTGTGTACCCATAGAAGCAGAGATATAACCTTGTTTTACGGTAACATCACCACCAGATTGTGCTTCTACGCCATAGTCTGTTGCTAACTTTACTACTTGTGGAATAGCAGACCCGACGATATTACGTTGTGTTGCGGAAGTAGCTGTTGATACCCCTTGTAAAGTCATCATATGTTCACGCGCATTAAATTGATTGACTTGATTACCATATGTGGTAATAGCTTCTTCAAAACACGCATAAATTTGTTTATCAATTAATTCAACTTCTACAACAGGCCATCCAAGTTTTCTTGCAACGAATTCTGCTGCTCTTGGAGCATCCGTTTGGAATTCAGAATCGCTATCATAGAATCCGAATGGAGTTATTCCAAATGGATTTGAAGGACTACCATCATAGAATATTGGTTCTTGTGTTTCCATAATAATCTCTAATTAGGGACTTACAATAAATAGTTTTATTAAATCATTAAGTAGTATTTTAAGGCAAATAAAAAGGGTGACCTTTCGGCCACCCCATTTATTCCCACCGTTACTACGAGGATTAGATTAAGTTTAATCCGTCGATGTACACCTTTCCGAAGAATTCTGGGCGTACAACCTTCTTTGCGTAACGGGTCATTACACCACGGCGTGGTGTGAAGTTGTTTGGGTCATACACGAGCGGAGTCATGATGAGTGGGATATATGGTGCGTATACTGCACCGGTTTCGAGGAAGTTACTTCCACGGAAGCCCATCAACAACACGTTTTCCTTCATGTATGGGTTCTTGTAGATAGTGTAACGGTTTTGGAATGAACCAACCTTGGTTACGCCACCTGCGAATTCCATCTTGTCACCATCTGTGTTTGCCATGAAGCCTGGGATGGTTTCAAGGATTGTTGCGACGGTTGGTGAACATACTGCGAAGTTTGCACCACCACGCATGGTGAGTTGATGAATCTTGTTACTTACCTTTTGCATCTTTTGACCGAGAGTTTGGAACCAGGTCATGTTGGTCCATGCAGTACCAGTATATGATGATGCTGCGAATGCACCAGAAGATGAGTTGTACACACGACCGATTTCAGCTGACCAGTATTCAGTGGTTTGAGTTGGAACAGCTGCGATTAACATATCAAGGATTTCGAGGTCGATTTCGGTTGAGATGTAATCACTTAACATTGCTGTTAATTCAGCTTCTGCATCAACACTGTGGTAAGCGTTCAAGTCTTGTGCAAGTTCTGGTGACCAGACTGCCTTCAACTTACGGGTCTTTGCTACGATTGTTTCTGACTTAAGTTCTAAGTCGATTTGTGGGATGTTCAAATCTGCACCAGTTGTATCTTCGAAATCACCACGGGTTGAATCGGTTGGTTGCTTACTGTATGCAACTGAGTTGATGGTCTTGCCTGCTGCTACGTTGGTGTTAACGATAAACACTACGTTTGCACCAACAATCTTGGTGAATTCTGGAAGTACTAATGCTGCGAAGTCAACTACTGATCCTGATGGGATGAATGAGCGGACTGCGAGCTTGTCAAGACCAGTTAATGAACTGGTTGCGATTGAGTACTTCGAGAGGTTACCTGCTGCTAATGAAGCAGAGTAATCTGAGTTGAAGTTGATGTCTGATAATGCTGATGCAGATGCTGGAGCTGTAGTTAATCCGGTCAAAGATGCATCATTTACTGTGTAAGCAAATTGACCTGCACCGTATAAGCCGCCTTCATCTGAGTTACCGAAGCCACCAAATGGTGAACCAAGTGCGTTACCATAGAGTGAGGTTCCTGAGGTCTTTCCGTTTACAGTTGTGCCGTACTTGAAGTCCATGTAGAACACAAGTCCTGAAGGAAGGTTCATTGGTTGGACTGATACGAAGTTCTTAGCTGCGATTGAACCGAAGACCTTACGAACTAATGGAAGTGCTACACCTGCCCATTGTTCACCTGCGGTGCCTGCGAGGTTGGTGTATGAGTTTTCTTGGAGAAGTTGTGAAGCTTGGTTTTCAAGCATTACTGCCATACCTTGCTTCTCTGCTCCCTTCATGCCTTCAAGAAGGCCTGACTTTTCCCACTTTCCTGCCAATTGGCGGGATTGTTCAACGATAACCTTGTGTGCTGAGCCGGCTTCGTTGATTAATGAATTTACGTCTGACATGCTTAATCTCCTATGAGGTTAGATAATTCCTGCGAGTTGTTGTAAACGCTTAGCAACAGAGTTTTCTGCGATAACTGCTGGTGCTTCAGTCTTTGGAGCGGTACTTGGGGTTGCCTTACTTGCGAACCCTTCTGCTACCACCTTACTTGGTGCCTTTGTTGCCTTTACTACCTTTGCTGCGGAAGTTAATGTTTCTACCAAAACTGTGTATACCATCTTGATTTCACGAACAGTGGTTGCACGATCGAAGTTTTCTACGACCATTACCTTTTGTTCAGTAGTCAAACCTTCCTTACGGAAAATCTTATTGGTGTACAAGAGCTTTGCATTGAGAAGATTGACTTCGTGTAGCTTGCCTCGTAGGAGCTTTACAGCCTGACGATATTCTGCAAGTTCTTTCTCTAGGGTTGCCATTTTTTCGGATGATGCCTTATGCTTTTCATCTTCGGCTTCCAATTCTGCGAGAATTGCTTCTAAATCAAGTTCTTCTTCGCCTTCTTCTTCGTGACCTTTTTCCATTCCCATTTCTTCACCTTCCATCTTATTTACATCTGATGGTTCAGTTACGAAAGTATTTACATCTGCTGCGGTGTGTGCAGCTTCTGTTCCGATATCTGAAGACTTAGCTGGAATTTCTGGCTTTGCAACACCAGCTTCTGGATTTTCTGCTGGGTATGCTTCATCTGCCATTTCTTCTTCCTTCTCGTCTTCCTTTTCTTCTTCGTGTTCTTCGCCTTCTACTTCTTCCTTCATTTCTTCCTTTTCTTCTTCGTCATGTGAGACTTCCTTGAGGTCTGCTTCAAGTTCCTTGATTACTTCGTCAAGGTCGAAATCTGCATCTGACCAATCGTCATACCAATCGGTATCACTTTCACCTGCATCTTCACCACTCATGTCGTCATCTGCTGAATCGAATGATGCATCGGATGGTTCCTTATTGTCACCTGCACCGATGTCTGATGAGTCTGCTGGCATTTCTGATGAACCTTCTGCTTCACCGTCTTGGAATGGAAGTTCCTTTGCGGTTTCCATCTTTGGTTCTGCTGAAGCAACTGGAGCTGCCTTTGGTGCTTCCTTTTCTGCTTCTGGTGCTTCCTTTGTTTCTACATCCTTTTCTTCTGCATCGTGTTCCATGCCTTCTGCTTCTGCACGGAGTCTACGTGATAACATAGACTTGATTTGGGGTGTGAACGTTTCTTCTAATGAAAGCTTTGCGTTTTCAATAGCAGTTTGACGAACTGCTTCTGCATCTGCGATTGCTTCCTTTAAAAGCTTGTTCGTAAATTCGAACTCTGCCATAAAGTTTCTCTCCTATGAGAATTAAAATGACTATTATGAGTCATTAACAGATTATATACAACAAAATCACACCCCAAATGAGGTGTACTATTAAATATATATTACTGTTTTTTGTAAAACATCAATTTTTAGTTAAAATGTATTATTGTTCTTCTTCTGCGCCTTACTCTCTTCACGCTTTCTTCTGCGGAGGGCGTCTTGGCTCTTCTTTTGGAGTCTCTTGGACTTCTTCAAATAGAATTCTTTCTTCTTTAAATCTTCCATCAATTCTGCTTTTTTGACTTGCTTAACGAACTGTTGGAGTGCTCGTTCTAAATCAGATTGTTTATCACCTTTTACTTCAACGTACATACTACCTCCGGGTTACCGAGTAACTAATTTATATGCTAATTCTACCATCTTATCGATGGATTCGTTGTAAAACTCTGTTCTATTCTTTGGGGATAGATTGTGTGCCACTGTAATTAATAACTTGGCAGTATATTGGTCTACGTAGGTTTCATCAATCTTTGCTGGTTTACCAGTTTTTGCTGCACTTAGGATAGATTGAATCTTATTTTCCATATTGGTATGAAATCCCCAAGGACCAACATTAAATATTTCTGGACGAACGGTTCTGAATTTTCTCATCAATTCGCCAGCTTTTGCATTTGCTTCGTTTTCTGTATTTGACCCATCTTCGCCATTCAATTCTTGTCCATCTTCACGTTGTTTGTGATGCACCAATTCGTGAGCTAACGTACGTAATACATCGATAGGATGACGTTGCCCCTTGACTACAACGATTTCATCAGTAGAAGGATTGTAAGTTCCAAATGTTAAATGTTGCGCAGAATAATCATCACCTTCGAACTTAATGCTCTTAGGTAATGATTTTAATCCCAATTCTTTAATGGTAAACTTAACAAATTCCTTCGCTAGTTTCATTTTACTTCACTGAGGAAATCGTATACAAGAGAGTCGATACGTGAGTATTGAGTAACGATTTGTGCCTTCTTACTTTCGTTGATGAATGCACCGTGGGTACTTGGGTTACTGACGATATCAAAACAGATAAGTGCGAAGTCATCACCAACTTCTACGGTATTTTCACCGATTGGACTTACTGAACCCATTCCGCGAGAAGATACACCAAGACGAATGTTATTCTTGATGAGTTCACGGACAATGTTACCTGATGGAGTGGAAAGAATTTCAATATTTCCACGAACATCTTGGCCTTCAAACCATAGTTCAGTCACATTGCAGCATACATTTTTAAGATTAACTACTGGACTTTCTGGATGGTCTAATTCCCCAAGTGCACGGCGTTGGACTACAAAGTTTTCTTTATACAATCCAGCTTCACGTTGTAATACTTCACGTGGGTAAATACGTCCGTTTTGATTTTTTGCTTCAGCACGTTGGAGAAGGACATTCTTTAACATTAATGGCTTACTAACATCAGCCGCTTCAGCTAATAAATCCTTTCCATATTCAATGACATTATATTCAACTAATAAGTTCTTCATATTACTTTCCTCTGATGTCCCGTACTTTACCGGCGAGGTGAAGTAACCGTGCTTCTAGTTTTAAAAGTCCTTGTTGAGTACGGCGATAAAGTGCTTCACTAGCAATTCCAGATTCCTTTTGTAAACGAGTATTCATCTTTAACACTCTTTCCATTTCTTCAAGACTACGATTGACTTCTGAAATGGCCTTGGCAATCTTTTGTGTTGGAGTTGCACTTTCATCTTTCTTATATTCGTGATATCTTACCTTTGCTTCTGCAAGGGTTTCTAGTTTATCTGCTGGTCGGTTTAAATCTTTTTCACCTTTAGGAGTTAATTGCATTCCTAATTGTGTTGCAATACCCTTCTTACGTGCCTTATTCTTAGGATTATTTCCTTGAAATGCCATAGGAATATTATACCCAGCAACATTTGCTGTGGTTGTCATTTCGTCTAGTTCTTCTTGTAACATTTTACGGATGATAGTGCGGAGTTTTTCTTCGTTTGTCATAATGACTTAAGCTCCTTAAGAATTTCATATCCAATCAACATCGCAGTCATGTGATTTTCCTTAATCACAACAGCAATTTGTACCTTTTGAAGTTGGGATACAACTTCCGATAACTTAATGCGAACAACTTTGTCCGATACTTTCTTACTGTATTGTGCGATTTCCTTTGCTAATCTACGACTTTCACCTTGGGTATATGTCTTTAGTTTAGATGTATTAGAAATGTTATAGATATATTCTTGTAATAATTTCTTTTGTGCTTCGTCTAATCCCTTATACTTTTCATTAAAACGTTCAACTAAAATCTTATAAGAAAGGAAACGGATATCATCATCTTGACTACGAACGATAGATGCCAATTCATTATGTTCTTTAATTTCTTTTGTAAGAATCTTACCAGAAAGATGTTCTACGATAGTGAATTGACTGTTTGCCAACTCTTCAATTGTAGTCGTATCACTGATTCCGTTAGTTGCTGCATCAAAACTCTTGTAGATTGATGCGTAAATCTTATACGATGGAATACGTGCTGCAAAGAATTCCTTCAAGTCAAAGTTCTTTTTAATTTCTTTAATTAAAAGGTATTTTTGAGTGTCTAATGCATGTTGGTCGAGATTCTTCCGTTGTTCGGTAACCAACTTCAACAATTGGAATGCCTTTTGCTCAGATAGATTCTGAACATTGAAAAATGCACGGTATAACATAAGTTCCTTCCCCAATTCCTTTTTGGAATTAAAGAATTCACGCATTAACTTAACAGCTGCCCCATCTTTCTTGTTTTCCATCACATCAGATGTGATTTGACGGACTAACAATTCAAAGAGGATGCCGGTGTTTCTCAACTTATTATGCTTAATACTTGATTTCATAAAAATAATCCGCCATAAGTGAATAAATACCTTATCATATATTAAATAGTATGATAATTCCCACTTCGTTAGTTTTCTATGTCTAAGATATTTTCTTCGTTTAAGATACTAGAGGTTTCTGGTGCGATTTTATGGGCGTTTAATTGTTTAATTAAGTTAGAAACTTCGTGATTTTCTAACGAAAGTGGGGATTTTCTAGATGGTTTACGTTGTTGCCCTACTCTTAGTGCGCCAAGATTTTCTTTATGACCTAATGGGTCGCGACCGCGTGGGTGACTATCTTGGCCAAATTGCATACCAGTCTTAGGACGACCCATTTTGGCTTCTTCCAATTCTGTATCATCTACAACTTCCTCTTCTTCTGGCATGTCTTCTAATGAGGCTAACACCGCGTCTACGGTATCTAATTTTTCTGGTTCTTCCGCTGGCTGTTCTTCTCCAGCTTCTGGTTCAGCAGGTTGTCCCTCTGGGCCCATTGGCGGTTGTTGTGGTTGTGCGGCTTGTTGTTGTACTGCTTCTGCCTTACCAACCCATTCCACATCCTTCACTATCTTTTCTTGTTCTGACCGTGCATCATCTTCTGCAATTTGAAGAATGTTATGGTAAATCCAGTCACGTGATAAGAACTTACTATCTGCAATATCCTTAGCCAATCCAACCTTTTCCTTCCAAAGATTCAACTTTTCTTGTTCGTAAATGACCGATGGTGAAGTCATTTCTAATTCAAAGTCGATAAGGTCTTCGTCGGTGAATCCTTGAACGTATAAGTGAATGATTGCAATTTTGGTAAGTTCTGACACCATAATGCGTTGAATACGTTCAATGGTTCGTGCGAAACGAACGTCTTGTGCTGCCAATGATGCTTTACCACTATTATCTTCTTCGTATCCAAGGAATGACTTTGGTACCTTGAATGCTGCCATTAACTTGTTACGAAGGTATTCAATATCTTCGATAGCATTGAATTGAAGGCCTGGAAGATTCGTAATATCTGTACCAGAATCCTTACCACGAACAGGAAGATAGAAATCTTCTGTAATGTTCATCATATTGTAACGAAGATTGTAATCACCAGTCTTTGGGTCAACGAGTGGTACCTTCTTCATACGGTCGATGATACGTTGCATATGTGTATCGATTTCTGCTGGTGGAATGTTTCCAACATCAACCAACACCTTACGCTTATCTGGTGCACGCATGATACGATGAATCAACATCGCATCTTCCATCAATTGCAATTGCTTCCACACACGACGACCACCTTCAACCATTGCCTTACCATATGGAAGGAAGTTAGTATCTGAAAGTAGTCGGAAATGTGCAACTTCGTAATTGTCAAATTCTTTTTTACCAAGTGCCAAGAAATCATTTTCTACTTTGAACTTAACAGAGAATGGATTGCCTGGGTCTTGGCCTTCAATACGGATGGTTTCGTACACAGAAAGAGGAATGACGTTTACGACACCATACTTTTCATCAATATCTAGGAATAAGAAAAAGTCCCCATACTTAGCCATATTTCTGACCCAAGGCCAGAGATTGAACTCAACGTTCAATACGTCATAGAATAAGTTATGGAGAATATCTTGGATTTGTTGATTTTTTGAGCGGATACTAAGTACTTGACCGAATTCGTCCTTTACGGTTGATTCGTCAGCGTAGATGTCCATTACTGATGAAATGATTGGGTCATTATCCATCATATCATAATCACGGAACAATTGTAAACGTGACCCTTGGAATGCTGCTGCGGATTCATAACGACCACCCGAAGCACCATATCCACCTGTCATAGACGAATAAACTCGATGATATCGGTCAATGCCCCGTCTATTAATAAACGACTGGATATTGTCGGTATCAGCGACTTTTAACTTCTTTCCACCTACATTTCGGACAACTGTATTTGTTGCGAACAGTTTCCGTAGGCGGCCGTAAATACTAGTATCTGCCATAACCCCTCACTTAAATGAGAACGGTGTCGAGTGCTGTTGCCAATGGCCAGACATCGACATCTTTATTATCTTCTGCAATATCTTCTGCGAGTAACTTGAATTCCGCTACTTTACCCTTTAATACCATTTCCAGTAAACCCCATTGGTTTGCGTTAAAGATAGTATATGGAGTTTCGTTTAGCATTTCTGCTAATTGCTTTAATTCAATATACACTTCTGCAAGCTTCTTTTGGTCAGCTTCCTTAAGTTGTGGTGCGATGTTTTCTAATACCGCTTCTACACGCATCAATTGAACTCTACGTGGAACTTGACTGGTAACTTCGCTGAGTAAATCTTTTAATAATGCCATTTTATTTCTCCACATACTTCTTAAGTAATGTATAATATTTTGGGTTCTCTGTCAAGTGGGCGGCAGCTATTTTTGCTGTTTTGACCACATTTCCATTAGTCACATCTTGATGTTCCATCTCTACATTCATTCCCATATGAAATTCTTCTGGATTGAATGTATACTTCATTTTCTTTAATATAGCGTCAGATATCTTTCTGGAGACTTTCATATTACCACTTCCGACACGACCAGTATCTTGCCTTTGTCCGTGGGCCTGGGGTATCGCAGTTGTGTCTTGCTCTAAATGACTTACGGCGAGCGGGATTGGACTTCTTGATTCGCATCGTCTTGTCACCGAAGTTAACCTTCTTGACGTTTCCGGTACTTGGGTCTTTGACAAACACCTTGAACTTTTTTACGTCCCCACGCATTGGTTTTCCAAGAGAAACTTTACGACCGTGATATTCGGCTTCTTCTAATGGTTGAGTTGCTGCCCGTACTATTTCAGTTGCCAAACAACGTGGACAATATTCTTCAATGATATCTTCTTCGTTGATAGGAACGCAATTTGGGACCATTTTACCACTTTTGTCTTTCATCCCTACTTGCTTATATCCTTCCCAACAAGCTTCAGTTAAGTTTTCCATTATTCTTCTTCCTTCTTGAATGTGGACACCATTGTTGGTTTTCCACCTGGATTACCTGCTTTTCTCTTACGAACTACTGCTGACCGCTTTTCACCTTTGCTCATTGCTGCTGCGGAACGAGCTGGACGACACTTTGGATACTTTGATGACCCGCCCTTTCGTTCCTTTTTACCAGCGGAAGCTCCACACGGTGGATGCTTACCGTCTTTATCTTTACGAGAAATATCAACCCACTTTTGACGAAGCCACTTACCAAGACTACCTTTAGTCTTGTACTTTTCGTCAAGGTCGATTGATACTTCAACTAATATATCAGCGAATTGTGTCATACTGGTTTTGATTTAGTTGTACCACCACGCTTCCGCTTTCTGCGACCAGCGCAATGGGCTTTTTGACTAAAGCCTTTGGGATTACTACAATTAATGGATTTCTTATACTTTTTTGTCCATTCTTCTGGTATAAGGTCCATTAACTTAATCATTACTTTCCCTTCTTCCAACCACCGCCCATACTCTTATATTTCTTTGCTGCCCAGAGATTGGCGTAAGCAGATGGATAAACCTTGAACTTCGAACGTGCTGCTGCCTTTGCCTTCGCCCACTTTTCTGGACTGGTTGGGGTATTTCGTTCGAGAATATCACTGATACGAGCCGACCGAACTGCTAAATCTTGTGGGTCGGTTTCTGGCATTTCTTCTGGCTTTTCTTGACCAAAATCTGCTTTGGTTTGGGGAAACGAAGTACCGTCTGAATATCCTTCTGGAAAAAAATCTCTGTATTTCATATTATTTGAGGAATTTGAGTTTATAAATCGTACTAGATATTACTGCGGCAATTTCATCAACAGTGTTATTAAGTTCACCGTCTTGTGGAAGTTGACCACGGGTTTCGTCTACAAACTTTTGAAGACCTGTAAAATAGCTAACTACTGAGTCATCTTCTAAAATAGTATTAGTTGGCATATATCCTTTGAGAATACCATATCGACCTTGATAAGCTTCTACATAAGCGTCAACTAAATCCACGATTCCTTCATAATATTCTTGTAACGCCTTATGTGCAGCATATGAAGAAGTTTGAAGATGAAAGATGTGTGCTTGTTGTCTACTAGAAAGTAAAAGAGAAATAAATTTGGCTACCATATTAATTTACTGTGTAAGAAATAGTTCCATCTGAATTTTTCTTTGCTGTCTTACCACTGTCAGTCTTCCAAGTGTCACCTGGTTTGTGTGCTGGCATCACTTGTACATGTTGCTTTGAACTATGTGTTGGTGTATTTTTATATGCCGAGATAGCAGCTGCTAACCCACCTTGTGGTTTTATAGTTACTGCTTCTTCGGTTTCTTCTTTTTTTGGATTATATCCTTTCTTCTTCATCCAGTTTGCAAGTGCCCAAGGATTATCAATTTCCTTGTGTTTTTTCATTGCTTTAACGGTCTTTTCCCATCCTTCGGGAGCACCTTCGTTAACTGATTCTGCCATAGCTGCCATATCTTGGTCAACTGGCTTATCAGTCATTTCTTCATCGCCATATTCGTGATAACTGGTATTTGCTTGGTCAAGATTATTTTCAGCAACTGCGATGTGGTCTTGAATCCATGCTGGAATGTCCTTTTCTTCCATTCCAATCTTACCCTTAAGTTCGGTTGCGTGCTTGATAATTGAATCTAAAGTAGAGTTTGCCATAGATGCTTCGTGGTCTTCACCACTACCTTCACTCTTCATTGCCTTACCAATAGTATCCCGACGAGCTTGTAAGTACTTATCAGATGAGTCTTTATCTCCGTCATTATCAACATCACCATCTTCTTGACCGACAGCATCTAACTTTTCGTCAGTTTTACCTGCACGAAGTTTTGCTAAATCATCACCTTCAATCTTGCCGTCTTTGTCTACATCAAGTTGTTTTTGTTTAGCAGACAATTCTTCATATTGAGCCAAGAGTTCATCAACTTTCTTTTCTTGGTCTGGGGTCATTTGCATTTCTTTAAGCTTCTTAAGCTTCATTTCAACCCGTGACTTTTTATCAACAGCTACAGTTGGAGCTGGTGTTGGTTCTTCGTGTGATTCTTCTTTTAATGCCTGTAGATTCACTAGTGCTGACAATCTAATCATGTTGTTCTCCAACTTTGGTGTAGAAAATTCTGTAGCTTTTTTATCTTTTTGTGCTGCTTGATATTGTCTGTATAACCGGCGTTTTGCCATTATATACTTGTCATTTTTGTCAACTTTACCATCATTATTCACATCTGCATCTTCTGACCCAGGTGGGTCGTGTCTTTTGTGAGGATGGTGGTATTGTTCAAAATTAAAAAATGATGAATACTTCATTATTTTTTCCGCTTATCATCACTTTTACCACCACTTTGTCTGAATGCTGCGGCTGATGCTGATGCCCAAAGATAGTCTTTCCATTCGTCACCATACTTTTTACGGAACTTACTGACCTTCTTTTCATCTCGCATCATAGCTTGACCAATTTTTTTACGAAGTTCTACTTGAGATCTACTCATTTTACGAGCACTTTTACGGTTGTATGGTTGGGGAACTGACTTTTCGTCTAAACACCCCTCTCCTTCACATACACCTTCATCTTTTGGTGCTCGTGCCATACTAGATGCATATAATCTGGCAGCTGCTTTATATCCAGGATGGTCTTTTGGATACTTCAATAAAGATGACACCGTAGCTTCGTGTTCCTTTCCTTCAGCATCTTTATATTTGATTTTTGTTGCAACCAAAGCTCTTGTAAATACTTGGCGAAAACTCTTTGCCGGAGTTTTTGGTTTACCGTATGATTTTGGGGTATATGGACGACCAGTTTGCCCCCAATATGGGTGTTGGTCACGCTTTTTATCGTATTCATCTTCATTTACAGAATCTTCGACATCTTCGTGAACTTGACTTGGATTTAAATGGGCGTCCGGCGTTTCTGCTTCAGCTGGTTTCATCCACCATTGATAGGCCTGTTCACTTAATACTGATTTGAGTTCTTCCCGAATCATTTGTTTAAGTTCTTCTTTTTTCATACTTTGCCTCAAAAATAGTATATAAAGACACTACTATATAAGTATAATGTATTTACAGTAACCACCGTAAATTCTCTTTTTCCTGACCAATTTGCATCTCATATGGATTATGAGTTAAATTCTTGTCTGTATATACCATACTTCCCATCTGATATTTTGTGTTATCTAACGCTAATTTGGTCAATTCTATGCCCTCTTGGCGTAATCTTAAGGCGGTGTCTCGTACCCACAGACCTATACAAAGTGCTAATACCAAGTCGTCATTATACCCGCCCAATGCTTCTGGCCGGCCATTCTTCCAAATAAATGTTTCCAACTCTGCAACCATTCGACTTGACCGAATAGTAAATGAATTATCTAACATATATTCTTTTAATCTGGCGATAATCAATGGCCTGGTTCTTTGGGATATCATAAACCCAGGCACCAATGAACTCATCTTATCTTCTTTCAAATACTTTCTATTCAATTGATGTTCAACATCTACATATTGTAAGTCTCTGGACATATAGAACAGATTACGATACCCACGGTCAATAATCTGCTGAATTGCGTTCCATCCAATACTACTGTTATCTGGGATAAGGAGTGCGTCATTATACTGTGTTGCGATAGACACCAACATATTTCCAAACTGCTTAGTTTCTACTTTTCCCTTGTACTCTGCGACTTGGGTAGAGGTTTCTACATCAATTACATGGAAAGTTGAATAATCCTCACCATCTCCGCGGGCAACGTCTGCGCAAACAATATAAGTTTTAGACGGACTAGGATATTCCCATATCCAAAGATTTCCATCAAATCCTTCTTTAGATATTGGTTCTTGAACAAACGACGATTTATAAAACTCTATGATTTCTGCAGGGATAACCGTATTACCGGAGAATATGAATGATGCATCATGTTCTTGAATTGCTTGTAGTTCACCCATCAGTTCTGTTTGGCGGTCACGCCATGCTTGGTCACGTTCTGGGTGAACTTTCCAATCTAATAAGATAGTATTAAAATTATTGGCATTTGTCTCTGCTTGTTGCCACATTTTATGGAAGAAGTTACCAACACCGTTTGGCGTAGACAATAGAATTGCTTTACCACCCGTTGACAATGTACTGGATGCTGCGGTCCAAATAATATCTGCTGCGTCAATAAATGCAGCTTCGTCAAGAATGAGAAGAGACAGTGCTTCAGAACGGCCGGCGTCGGGACTGGAGGCAACTGCTTTAATCTGTGACCCGTTACCAAATTGTAATGATAACTTATTGTCTGTAATGACGTTACCCCGTAACCATACTGGAAGATTTTGATGCATGAACTTAACCTTTGTCACCAAGTTCTTTGCAGTTTCTTGCTTGGTTGCGATAACAAGAATGTTTTTATCTTTGTGAAATAGCATCAACCACAATGAGTATCCCGCGACTAATGTGGAAATACCAATCTGACGACCTTTCAGAACGATATTATAATCACAGTTCTCAAAATCTTTCAGTGCATCTTTCTGATAATGGTATAAATCAAACAACACCCGACCACGGATTGGGTGTTGAATGTATGAATACCGTGATAAGAAGTATGCCGGGTCTACTGCACATTTCTTAAACTCTTCTTTAATTTTGTCACGTAACTGTTGTGATGTTGCGTTCATAAAACCTCTACTTGATTACAAGAATCCCCGCTCCAAGTCCCATTGCTAAACCAACTGCAAACGATGCCTTACGACTTGGTAACTTAAATCCAAACATGCGGTTAGGATTTTTTGGGGCAGGTGGAATAAGGTTGACCACCATTTGAAGACTATCACCGCGCATTAGTGCTAACTTTAATGCAGTATCCTTACTTTGTAATGCACTTTCAAGTTCTGTGACTTGTGTACCTTGTGCAGTAATGGTTTCCTTTTGCTTTGCAATAATCGAGTCTTTTAATGGTAATACTTGACGAGCTAGTTCTAATGTGTCAAGAAGCGTTTCCTTCATTACTTCTGCTCGTTCTTCCATACTCAAAGTTTCATTTTTCAATGAATTAACTTGACTACCTAATACTTTTGCACGACTTTCTGCGGCACGAGATTCATTATCTGCGATAGTAATCTCTACTTTCAAACTATCTGCCAATTCAGTGACCGAATCTGCTTTTGCTTGAAATTGTTTGTACTCTTCAATGTACTTGTCCATTGCGTCATCGCTGGTGGAGTCTTGCCAATATAAAACTCCTGCAAATGCTAGTAATAATCCTAACAGCTTAAGTTTCATTATCTTCTCCAGTACCGTACTGTTCTATGGTTTCTGCCAAATTTTTTTTGATTAATTCAATTTCATCCGTTAAATCTTTTCTTACAGTGTCTAAATCAATATCCCACTTTTCAAACATCAATACAGTTTTTTCATGCTCATTCATTAGCAGATATTCTGGTTTACTGAGATTGTCGAGGTAATGTTGTAATTCTTGGAGTCTGTCTTTTGCCGCTGAGATATAATTGCGTAGCATCATTTTTTGTTCGAAATCTTTCCACTTACCTTGACGACGAAGCTCTGTTTCTAATTTGATATTACAGTCATAACAATGACCACGGATACGCCAGAACTTGATATCAAACCGGTGATTCATTGGCTTACTACATTTAGGACACCAATGTGGAGTTTTAGCATCGTCTAACTTAGTTACAGTTTGACGAATACCATTTTTTACAGTCCACTTTTTACCATTGACATCTTCCCACACATCACCTTCTTTACGAGTGGGTTCAGCCTCTCCTCTCCAACCAAAGACTAGTCTGTTTCCGTCTTTATTTAACTTTTCTGCTACTTTCTTACGAACATCATTTAATGCTTCTTCATTTTTAAACATATAACCTCACTTGGTTGCAAATGCCTTAGCTTTTTCTTCTGACCCGAAATACTTAATTTGATTCTTTTTATTTTTACCACCGAAGTTCCCACCAGCAGTTTGCCACGTTTCGCCTGGCTGATATTGTGATGCATCATCACTTGTAGTGGTATCCACTGGTTTTTTAACTCGTGGTTTCTTTTCTATTGGAGCTTCTGGTTTTTGTTTTGCTTTTTCTGGTTCTGCAAATTGCTTGGTAATCTTTAATTCTTCTTCTGACTTAGTAGTTGTTTTGACCACTTTGTTGAATATATCTTGGTCGAATTTACCATACACCTTTGCGAAGATTTCCTGCTTGACTTCATCGGTAATGTTTGGGTTACCAAAGATTGCACGAAGTTGTGTACCACTTATATTCTTCCCATCAATATCAACCTCCAATTCTGGAGCGACCATAAAATATCCTTGGTCGGCAAATCCTTTCTTTGGACCCTTCTCATCATATGGTTGGAAATACTTACCACCCAACCGTTCTGAGTCCTTTTGGCTGACCGCAGTTACATATACTGTCTCTGGTGGAAGCTTTTCCAAAATTTCTTTTGGTGCATATGGATTCTTGACTTGAACTACCATATCTTCTGGAATATCGAACATCTGTGTCATTATTTCTTTTTTATCACTAAATTTAAACGGAGACTTACCAGCCTCTGTCTTATCACTTGATGCGATATATACATTCTCCTTACCAAACTTATCTACCATCGACTTATAAATACTATAGTGACCAGCATGGAATGGTTGGAAACGTCCAGTAAAGATAGCAACGGTACGTTGTTCACCTTGTACTGGTTTTGTAGTTGGTTCTTCTTTTGGAGTTTCCTTTGGTTCGTCAACTAACTTTGCTTCACCCTTATCAAACTTTAACGTACCCAAAATTTGGTTGACAGGAGCGAATGTCCCAGTGAACTTGTATGGCTTACCCTTATACATAAAGACCATACCTTCGGTTGGAACGATATTGTCCATTCCAATATCTTGTAAACGTTCTAATTGAATTTGTAACGCAGCTAATTTGTTTGTATCACCCGTTTGCTGAATTTGTTTAATGGTATCCAATACTTCAGCTTTCAACTTATTCGCAAGTTCTGGGTTATTTGCTGATAAGAAATCGGTAACCCGCTTAAGTGACATAGCACCCACTTGTAAGAATACACTTTCCAGCGGACGGACTGCTTCACGTTGTGTTGCTTTTAGTTCACTTCCTTCAAACTGACGGAACCATTTTTTCTTTTCTGGGTCTTCAATATCAGCGACCTTAAACTTTTTATCGCCTAATGCCCAACGACGAACCATACCATCAAATTCTTGTTTAGTGAATTCGAGTCCGGTTTCTTGTGAGATTTGAATAATCTTATCTTCCCACCATTTTGTCTTATAATCTTCAATGGTAGACTTGTCATCTAAACCATATTCTTTTTGAAGTTGAGTTAAACGTGCTCCAATCTTTTTTAATGCATTTTTATTTTCAACAGTTTGTGCATCACTAAAACTAATAGTCTTTGGACCCGAGATACCAAACGTTTTTTGCTTTTGCGCATTAACCTTAGTAAGTTGGTCAGATAATTCACGACCATCTTCGACTGACCGCTTGATTTCGTTACCTTCGTCGTCATATTCAACGGTTCCGTGAAACACCAATACAGATTTGTCATATGGGATAACGTTCTTGGTATCCGGAAATACTATTTCGACATTCATAAACTTCGAACCATCAGAGAACATCTTATTACGTTCTTCTTCTGGAAGTGCGTCTATGGCATTTTGTAAGTCTTCTGCTGCACCAGTAAACGCCTTTTCAATATCACCACGACCAGCAAACATCTGACGTATACCAGCCGTGTCTAGCGCATTTTTACCTTTGTTTTTGACTTGTCCTTTATTACGAGCGAAATATACTCGACCATCTCGAACGGTAAACATAATATTTTGACCGTCAAGTTTTTCTGTCACTGGTTCTTCTGCACCTAAATCACCAACGAGTCCACGGGTAACCATATCCTTTACATCTGTAAAAGACAATGAATCATCTTCGTATGGGTGTGCCATATGTCCTGCGGCACCACCCTCGTATATAAGAGTCCAACTACCATTTGGCACAACCCCTTCGGCTAGTTCAGACAAATACACATATTCAATATTCTCGTTCTTCTTATCTCGCCCGTGGTCTTTCTTTGCTAACTTCCAATTACCATTCTTTGCACCATTTGGATGATGCACATCGTGGTTTTTCATCTTAGCTTCACCGTGCTTTTCAACTGCCTTACGGCGGTCACGGTTACGAGCTACACGGTCGTCTTGGGTCTTTTTCAAGTACTGACGAACTTTTTCAGGATGACGCTTGTTGAATTTCCGCATCCGTTCCGTACTAGACATTGCTTCGTCTTGTGGTTTTTGTTGATAATCATTTTCTGGACCGATGGACATTGGGAATGTGAATCGTGACCCAGCGATTCCCTTTCGTTCTGCTATACCACCAGCATCACCACCAGTTTCTCCACCACCTACATCCGCGCCACCATCAGTACCCGTGTCTGGTGTGGTTGGTTCCGGTTGAACATATCGATTCCATACAGGGGCGTAATGAATACCCCAGGTGTGTGCTTGTTTACACTTTTTACGAATCTTATTTCCAGAATCAGTTGGGTATATGGTACACTTCTTTCGTTTCTTTTCGTCCAACACTTCTAATTTCTTATTAAATACATCAATAATATTTTGTGTAGCTTTGGTTGCTTCAAACAAAATATCAACATCTTGAATTTTATGTTTTTCAATATAGCTCAATGCTCCAACTTGGAGTCTGTGTCCAGTTGGAAATTGCAATAAGAAACTAAGTTGTTCGTTAGTCAAATGTTTCATGGTATTGTACCCAAATCAATATTCGAGCCAGTAAAGAAGGTAGGAATAGATTCTATAGCTATATCTGTTGAATTACTATTGATATCAAAAAATTCTATCTTATGTTGTAATAATTCATTATAATATTCTGTGTTTGGTACTAAAATTTGTGCTTCATCTGGTGCAAATAGTCTATCCGATGCTGGTTTTAATGATATTTCAGAAAAATACCAGAATCCATTGCTTACAACGAATCGTATACCCACATTTCCAGCCGCAGCTAATTGTGGGGTAAAGTTAAGTTGCTGGTCTTGGTACCAATAAGTTTCTGCTCCGCTCGGTAAAGTTAATGTACCGATTTTTTGTCCTAAAGGATTGTTGTCAATAACTTTAGTGCCTTCTACCCCTATAAGATAAATATCAACCTTTGAGTCCACACCAGTTAAATTTACCGCTCCAACTGTCTTTTTATAAACCGCATCGAATTGCAAGGTATATTCTGTTGTTGGGAATAGTTGTACCGATTTTTTATTTCCTATAAAGTATCCACTTGCCGATACATATCCTGCATAATTTGTATTGTTAAATGTCGGTATTACTGAACGAAGTGACCGCAATAATACATCATCAGTAATAGACATTGTAATTGGCGGATTTATACTAGTAACTGTTGGGTTATAGTAAGCAGCAGATCCTGATATTGTATATATCGCATTTGAACTAGTTTCTAGTCTATCAGAATACCAATTTGATGCTGTGGGTACTACATATAAATCACCTATTGGTAAATTACCACGAATAGAACTGGTCACCAATAATTCAGATGTAGCTATCGGTACTTCCGCTACTAATTTATAATCGGATAGATTAGTAGAAACTTTACTGTACACTTTGAATTTAAATATTTCACCGCTTACTGTGTTCAAATTTACTAAACGAAGTTTTGCATACGACACAGGAATATGATTATCCTTTATACTTGATGTATTATATACTAACTGAGCTGTGGTTTTTATTGCAGATGATGACCCAAATAATGATGTAGTATAGCTACCACTCCGTAAATAAATTTTATCTACAATTCGACCATCTGTTGTTTTAATTAATTCACCAGTGCTAAATGCTGTAGTTGTATTCAGTACATCTGTTATCGGTAGATACAGACTGGCGCTTATTCCATCTATAATCATAGAGCCAGTTATATACCCACCAAAGTAATCCTCCGAAAACACCGTTGGTGACTCTGCTTTAATTGTATATCCAATTTGAAACCCAGAATATAGTGTAGGAGTCAAACTTGCTGTAAACGGTGTACTTGCGGTTACAAATGAAGAAGTTAATACACTATATAATCTATTTTCTTCAGAAAACACTGTTGGTGTGTCTCTTAATATAAGTGGAGAGGAATTTCTTAAGTTTCGCTCTACTAGTATTTGTTTAGTCCAACGAACATTATATGAATTTTGCCAATCCGGTGGTACTGGTTGGCCATTCGGTAATACTGTAGCCTGCCCCAATATAACGATGGTAGCAAACCCAACAGCTGTGTTTTCTGTCACTTCTACGGAAACTAATCTAGAATTTCCTTGTACATATTTTTGTATTGGATTTTGGAAAATAGGTATCCCATCTGCGTCTATTATTTCTATTTGAATATTAGACGCAGATTTTAATGCGGATGACCCTGCCAGTAAAAACGAATTTCTACCACCAGTAAAAGATGGTGGTAGATTCGTTACTTGAAAATATGTAGAAGACGCAGATCTATCTTCAATCAATACATCATATTGTGCTAAATTTTTTAATTGTATAGTCTTTTTTGTCTTTGCCATACAGTCTCGTTTAGAGTCCTAACTCAATATAAATAGTTGAGTTAGACATTAATATACGAGAAACCGTCTTCCCGTTTGATTTCAATTACCTTGTCCACCATATCCCGAGCGATGTCCAAGTGACTGATAACTACTAAGAAATCGAATTGACCCTTTAAGATACTGAACATTGTGTGCATAGCCGTCAGGTTTTCGGCATCCAACGTACCCAACCCTTCGTCGATAATCATAAAGTTGGACTTTGGAAGATTTGAGGCGTTCAACAATGCCACACGGATAGCTAAACTACTAATAAACCGTTCCATACCAGACGAGTTTTCCAACGGCCAGATACGTTCGTGGTCGTAATTCAGCTTCCCAAGAATGTTCTTCCCGTCCACTTCAAGAGAAATGGTAAACTCTGCAATCTGTGTTAAAATATTATTTATTTCAGATTCGATTGCTGGGATTGCCCGTGACATCAGTTCGTATGGCACCCCGTCACGACCCACGGCTTCCATATAATACTTGTAAGCCTCGTAGGTATCCTCAAGCTCTTCGGCTTCCTTAATTTGGTTAAGAACATCAGCCTTAGTAGCTTCGAGTACCTTGATTTCTCCATGCAATTCACGAAGTTGCTTCTCCAACTTGTCCATCGCCTTCTTACTTACATTGATATCATATTCCACGTGACCAATATGCATATCAATTTCTTTGTTGTGTCTGATATTGTCCTCGTTTGTCTTAAATAATTCAATATCTTTTTCTGTCTGTTCCCGCTGACGGTCACACTTTTCAATATTAGTAATCAACTTCTGGATTTCCAACTCAACCGTACCTGCCTTCTTTTGGAACTGTTGGACTTCGTTTTGTAACTTCTCATAATGTGCACAGAGGTTGACCTTATCAACCAACGGTTCCATCTGTTGCTTAATTTCGTTGACCGCATCTTCTTGTTTGGATTGAAGTTCATATAAATCAACCAATTCGTGAGTGACCGACTCCATATCCTCAATAATTGACTTATTGTTTTCTACGCAGACGTTACAATCTGGATTATACTTGTAACTTTCCAGTTTGGTCTTGAACTTTTCTTTTTCAGTAACCTTCGAAGTGGTCAACTTTAACGCACTACTGCCCTTGTTCAATAAGGCAGAAAGTTTATTATACTCTTCCACCGACTGACGAAGTTCTGGAATGTTTGCATCAACTATTGCTTGCGTACGTTCCTTAATACTAGTGTTGATAGCTTCCAGTCTCTTTTCCGCATCTACCTTGCCCTCAGAATATTCTAAGATTTGGTCAACAGACTTAGCCAAAGTAGAAATCAATACGTCCATATCTAGTGTAATGTTTGGTACTGGACGCTTTTGGTTTTGCCATTCCCTCAGCTTCTCATCCAACATATCTCGTTCTTCTTTAAGGTCGGTAATCGTAGTTTCGACCTTCTCATGCTTGACCTTATTATCTTCCAACTTTGTCTGAGCATCTGCGATTACTTGGTCAAAGTCAACTTTCTTGAACTTCTTTAACGCACCAGAGATTTCCTTACACTCTTCGTTTGCTGTATCAAACAATTTATCAAACACATTCAATCCCATAAATTGAATAAGTAAGTCCTTTCGTTCAGAATGTGACTTATCAATGAAGAGTGCATTTGCCGTTTGACTACTTAATGCAGTCAGTACGAAATCTTCATAACTACCCACATAGTTACGAATATTAGCGTTAGTGTCCCGGCGGTCTTCGCCGTTTAATGACGTATGGGTACCATCTTCGTTCTCCTTCCAGAATGATACGTCTACCTTAACATCGCCAGTCTTTTTCCGTGTACCAGTTCTACGAATGAAATAGATGTCTTGGTCAATTTCAAACTTCAATTCACACTCAAATGTGTCCTTACGATTGTTCATAATATGGTCACCACGGAATGCCCGTGGGGTCTTATCGTACAAGCAGAAGATGAGGGCGTCCATCGACGAACTCTTTCCAGATGCGTTTGGGGCAAACACACCATGCAATCCTTGCATATGTTCAAAATTGATTTCGTTACCCTCTCCATATGAGAACATATTAGAGAACGTAAACTTTAACGGACGCCAGTGAATGTTCCGTGAATGGTCATCGTGGTTGACTTGTGCATTCAACTTCGTGTTGACCGCAATAATCTTTTTCATCAACTCATCGTCAATCGTTTCGTGATTCCGCTCAATCCAATCTTGGATGAGAGAGTTCTGTGTATTAAGATTCGTAACATCCGTGGTAAGATGTGTTCCCTTCCGATATGACGGGCTGGATGTATTGAATCGGTTCTTGTTGATACTCAGCTCAATAACATTATACCGTTTCCGTAATGCGGCGGTCGTCTTCTTGACGAGTGAGGTATCAGCATTCCCCGTAAACAAACGAAGTCGAACATTCTTCGGCATATCAGTTGGGAAGTTAATCTTACCTTCGACCAACTCCAATGTGTAATAACCGTATGCGTTAGGAAGTTCCTTGAATATATGTGTACAATCTTCAACATTCCACAAGCACCAACCGTGACCAGTAACCGACTCTCCGTGATTCTGTTGAATAAGTGACGAGGAGTATACGATAACTGGATTACTTTCTTGAAGAACTTGATACTTGTGAATGTCACCAAGCAACACGACATCATATCCTTCAAATGTATCCACACCTACATGACGATTGGTAATAACATACTTGACATCGGTTTGTGCGCCGTGAACAGGTCCGTGGTACAATGCAATTTTCTTTGCGTTCTTCCGACAGTTTTGAACATCGGGCCATTGTTCACGGTCATCTAATATAGAGAATACTGCGAAATCTATGTCAGCAACTTGGTAGATGTCGGAGTGCTTGAAGTAATGAAGATTTTGGTGATTGAGATTCTTAATAATCGGTGTCAAGCTGTCCAATCGGTTCATATTGGAGAGATTGAGGTCGTGGTTGCCGGCGATGACAAAGGTAGGAGCGATATCCGCAAGATTACGGAGGAACTCTGAGGCAAGTTCCACCATTTCTGGACTCATATCGGTCTTGGCATGAAGGATGTCACCAGCAACGACAATCACTCCATCGGTCAAATCTGTCTGACGGAGTTGCTCATAGAATGTAGTAAATGCTCCTCGATATTCTTCGTGCCGCTTAAAGAGTCGAATATGAATGTCGGCACAATGTGCAATTGTTCGTAACTTCGTAAATGGTACAGTAATTTTCATAGATTTTGTAACCTGCCACCAATATAGTCTTTAAAGGTTGTTGCGGTTCCTCGTTCAATACATTCCCATGTATCTTTGAAACCTAACTCCGAAGGGTCTTTCTTGTCAAGGTTTACTAACTTGACATTCATTTCATATGCATTCAGCGTTTGTTCTATTTCTCGTGCGTCATTTAGCGCATCATCATCCAATACGACATACACATCTTTCACTTTGTTCTTGACCATTTCCTTCAACAGCTTTTTGGGTATGAACTTACCCAAAAGAGGTACGGCGTTTCGACGAATTGCGATAGCATCGAACACACCTTCACACAATACCAAAGGCATCTTCCAGTTTATTTGGTTCTCGAACATCACCACATTCTTCGAAACTGGTGGATTCTTATACTTCATTCCGTCATCATAGAAACTACGGGCGATGAAATAGTTTAGCTTGTTATTCTGGTCATATGAAGGAATAATAATCCGATTGGCATAAGGACCATCAATCGTATACCCCATTTGATAACGGATAATATCATATCCTGTGATTCCTCTCTTCGTTAAATATCGGAGAGCGTGCTTATACTGGAGACTCTTGGTTGGAATCCAGAGTGGTTTATACCCCGGCGGAAGATGTAGGTCGGTTACTTCATCTTCTGTTTCTTTGTAATTGCGAACTTGGTCATCGGACAATAGTGACCGTAGTTCCTTCATCTGGGACGGGGATACGTCCAATCTCTTAAATAATGTTATTAAAGAACGACCCTTAGCCCCACAATGCCAACAATGAAAAACATTTTTTAATAAATTGACAGCGAACTTTCTCTTATGATTATGGCAAAACGGACATTGGAAATAGTGCTCACCATTTCCAAACTGTTTAAAATCACCTAATATTTGCGACAAAAGAGAGATTAGATTCATACTACAAATCTAACCCCTCTTTAGTAAGTTGTCAAGTTATTTTTTATTCAACTGTCTTTTTATTTACCAATTGAAAAAAGTGTTCTGCGGGAATAACCGCGTACACTGGCGTATTGTTTCTCTTAAAGAACAGAACGGGAGTCGTTCCTTCTTTCGTATTCGTTTCTGCTTGTTCCAGAGATGACCAGATGTTCATCTTTTCTTGGTTCTTGCACTCTGGAGAGTAAGGAAATAGCTTCCGCGCCGCAGGTGACAACTTAATATCTGTTCCACTATCACCCATCAAAGTTGAAACCACATCATCTGGTTCCAGCTGTGTGAAGTTTTCCAAAATCATATCTCGTATAGCATTTTGTAACCGTTTACCTTTGTTTTTAGCCGAACGTGGCTTCATAATAACCTCTTTATTTTAATTATTCTGCTGCGGATACTTCGGGACTAATGTATAGTGCACCTGGAGTATTCTTTATTTGTGTTGAATCCAAAAATGTTTTGTTTGTGGCTGAGTTATATTTGTGAATAACTCTGGACTTATATGCTTTAAGCGGACTATTAACTAATGTTGAATAATACCCCAATGCGGCGGTATTAAATTCTCCAACAGTTGCATTGTCTGCGGTTGCTTGTGTTACCACCTTATCACCAGGTGTACGATTTGCTACTTCATTTTGATAAGTGTTTTGTAAAAAATCTACTGAAAACTTACCTTCTGACTGAGTGCGTGGATTACCCGCTGCGCCTACTCCGGCTAGTGGTTTAAACGCCCAGTTATCATAAATATCTTTGAGTGCCATAAGAATCCTCAGGTGTCAAATTTGACAACAAATGTTTGAACGGAATAATCGGTTCGTTGAATTGGATTTGATACTTTTGCAACTGCGACTAACTCGTTATCTGGATTATATAAACCGATTGTCGTAATATATGGATATAGACTTTGTGATGTCATCAATTCTAGTGGGGTACTAAATGACCCCGTAAACATATTCTTGTTTGCCGACGGATTATATACTGAATATAAGAAATCGGTTGGGTTTAGTTTCACCCGAATATTATGTTCAAATAATTTGACAGACGAAGTAAGTTGCACTTGAACATTTGTTCCACTAACAATACAAATACCATTTTTAGTTAATCCGCCACCAGCAATACTTGATATTGGTTTGATGATGGCGATGCCCTTGTCGTAGAAAATACGACCAATCTTAGAGCCTGTACCCGATTCTGATACGATTAAGTTACCATATCCATCATCGATAGAAGATGATGTACCTACTTGTACAGTAAATGTGCCTGGTTTTACTTCTTCACCAAATATATCTTGTGTTGCACTTATAACAAACACAGAACCTGTTGGGTGATACGATGATGATTGTATACCATACGATGCATATGGAATTGATGAGTAGAATGTTTGTACAATTGAATCAAACAATTCATACTTGTCATCTTCTACACGCAATCCTTGGGATGCCGTGTCAAATTTAATACCTAATGAAACCTGAACATCTACAGAATTGTTCGTAGACCCAGACACATATGTGTATACATGTGAAGCATACGTCCGAAACGGAGTTATTGTATATTCGTTCGGTGATAGAGATTTATACGCAGTAACAGGTATGGTCATGGGTTATCCATCCTGTACGACTTAGTAATCTAAGCGAACGCGAACTAATGCTTCCTTATCGGTACTCTTTTGGACTGGTCTACTGAGTTTTGCTACTGCCAACAATTCGTTTGAATCATTATACAAACCAATGGTGGTTACGTATGAAATTGGTTTGACACGGAATGGTTCTAATACATTTTGTGGGTTTGAACCAGTGAAGTATGTTGGGTTATTTGAAAAATTGTACTGAGTATTTCTTAAACGAATGAAATAGTTGGTTGATGTAATTGTTTCAGCCGAACGAGCTTGGAAATCTCCACCCAACTTTATTGAACGCAACAAACCTTCGTGGTCATTTTGATAAGTAGTAATCCCACTTCCTGTGTATGGTGCGAATGGAAGTGCCGTTAATGTTCTACCGTTATTTGCGGGAGCAACAAATCCTACTGCCGATCTAATTGCCGGTGGATGGAGAATAATTACTCCGTAATCTGGGAACGCGAGTCCGTATACTGTAGAGTTACCCGTTGCAAATCCATCATCAATAGTACCAGATCGAATATTGTATACATTGTTTGCAACTAGATTACCTTGTACTGCGGTACTAAGTCCACTATCATCAATAAAAGTACTTTTGCCAGTTGAACCAGAAAGGTTTAATTGCCAGTTGCCAGGGTCAATTGCTTGGCGAAGTCTTGAGCGTTGTATATTGATGACATAAATATCGTTTGATGTTGTTTGGTCGAATGTGAATAATTCGGTATCTTTATTCAACAAAATATTACGATACTGTGCATAAATTACTTGTGTTGGTAACGTGGATGTATCTAATGTACTGAGTGGTGGAGAACCACTTCCACTTACATGTCCATATGCAACTGCAAATTGTGCTTCTGCGGAGTCACTACCGCCTGCATTCGGGTTTAGATTAAATACGTCGTAGTAGAATTCACCAGAGGTTGCTACTTGTGTACTAGAGGTGAAGAATGTAGAAAGACTTCCTGTGTCTCCCGACCACATCCCCGTGGTAACTTCGGTACCACCGAGTGATGTAATATCATCATTTTGACTAAGTTGTGTAAAGATATTATATGCCATAAGATATTCCTAGGGGTTGATTATGCGGAAGCGTTGGTGGACAGCGTAAAGTTATACACAGCCCCAGAGGTTCCACCAAAGATAGTTACTGAGGTTGAACCGGTCTTATTGAGAGCGGTTATAGTAAATTCTAATCCATTTGCTGATATGGAACCACGGTTATTTGCTTGTATTACACCTGTTGCAGGAGTTTTTACTTCTACTGTCGCTAATGTACTGTCTGCTAAAAGTAATGTGTAACTACTTTCCGTTTCTGATACCGTAGATGTGAATGTTGTGGTTGGTCGTATAGTAATAGTAGTTTGTCCAGAGGTTGGACTAAAATAAAGACTTACGATTCCGTTTGAAGGAATTGCTGTACCTTGGATTTGAATTTGTGGGATAACAATACTACCAAAACGGGTTAAGTCTTCACCAGTAATACTGACCAACTTGTAGCGCATGATTTGAGTTTCATCAGGAGTTGCTTCTAATACAGGCATATTTTCAATAATAGACCCATAATAGTTTGACCCAAGTGGATGAGCGGTATTATAAAGACCGTAATCTACTTCGTCATCTGAAACTGCGAACTTGGTAATTTGAAAATTACCCGTGCCGGTGCCTTGCGACAAAAGCTCCCGACCACGATTGGTTAAAATAGCGTCCACGGTAATTGTGGATTTGTCTAGGTATCCCATAGTCTAAATTCTCCTGAGTGAAGTACAACTAATATAAGTATAAAGTATTTTAATTTAAATCCATTATTCGACGCCTAACCGACCTCTACCCCCAAATCTAATTCCAGGATTTTCGGTAGGAATTTTAACTGTTCCCGTGCCAGCGGCCGCTTGAGTTGCAAAGGTATTTACTACAACTGTATTTTCTGTCGAAATAGACACTGTAAATGGTGATTGTCCGTCAAATGTTTTATTCACACTTCTACAACCCAAATAGTTTCTTCTCTTAATAGAAGTTCCATTATCTCTACTAAATTTATAATGTCTTGGTAAGTATCCGCGTGGATATAAATTATCGGGGTCGTATGCGAAATAATTGAATATTATCGAAGAACTTATTGGACTTGCTGTTAAATTATCTATTGTATAGTAAATTATTGAATTAGTAGTTTGGGCCATAACATATGGAAACACATCGGCTGACCCAGCTAATAATCCATCAAATAATACGCCGTGACTTCCTGTAGGTAATGTATAGAAATCTCTTGTGGAATCAAGAGATTGTTTGGTTTGGTCATTATATAAGCGTAAGCGTAATCCCGTAGGCCCATTTAATCCATATAGTGTAAATAAATTAGCAATAAGTATACTTCCAACAACTTGTTCTCCACCGGCATAACTAGCGGTAGATATGAATGTTGCATTTCTTCCATATTCTTCTGGTAACGACCCCGTTTCTACTAATGTTAACGGAGAGAGTTCACGCTCTGTTGGTGAGTCTAAGTTGATTTGACCTAGTGTCCCATCATCAAATTTAACTATATACGGTTTTTTATACAAGGTGTAAATATCATACGAATATACACCATTTTGTTTATGGAAATAACTAAATGATCCCACATCTTTAAAGTCTGAACGAGGTGGTATATCGTAGAACGGAATTAATGTTCCTTCTTCACTTGGGAACCTTCTTGGAAGACTTCCCGATGCTGGAATACCGACAAACGGATTTCTAGGATATCCAGAACCAGTTGTACCTACAGATGTTTCTGTATCTATTGGTAATGCTTCCAGTGTAGCAAATGAACTATTTTGGTCTAAAAATGATGATGTTACATAATCATTACCAACTTTTTGTACTACACGCTGAAATGGAGGTAATTTGGTCGATTTAGTACTTTCCTTAATATCAATACTACTTGACATTGGAAGAATTGCGGTAATAGGCAATGTATCCGCAAACGGTACAGGAAGTGGTTTTATATATTCATCGGAATCTAAGAAAGAGTATGCCCCTACGGTAGTTATACTATCCCACGATGAACCAGACCCAGAAGCATATGCTTCAAACTTTTTAGTTGCCGTACCATTAACCGTGATAGAGCGCACCAATGTGTCTTTATTGCGAGATAATACAGGCGATTCTATTACTATACCGTCCAATAACTTAGCACGGGCCGGGCTCATCTCATCTGCCATTTCACTTGGACCTTGTGTTAAGTCCTTAAAGAAACGGATAAAATCATTTGGCTTTACTGTTTGATTGAAATATTCAATATAATCCTTTCTTATGGATTCTAAGTTTGAATAGCCAGATCCCGTAATATAGCGTGGACTACCAATGATATTATTAACATCAACCACACCCATTGACCGAATAATGTTTTGATTAATAAAGTCCGTTGGAGATACCGCAAACGATACTACATTTTGACCACTATTATATTGTTTTTCTTCTATTTGCTTAATACTTGTTAATCTACTTAATATCTTTGTATCATTTTCATCAACAAATTGCTGGTTGAATACTGGTGGGTCTGCGACCACTACCTTCTTATTTGTGTAAATAGTAGACCCTACAATTGGTGTAAATTGCTTAATACTTCTTAGTACTCTCGTAAATGATGCCGTAGTGAATCCGTTAGCAGGTAATGTTGCTACAATAGATACGTTTTGATAAGGACTCTCATTTGTTACCGACGAAGTAATTGATGACAGTGGTTGACTAAACGGGAGGTGGATATACAGACTTGTGTATGACGAGGTATAGTTTGCTCCGTAATATGAACCTGGATCGTATGCTTGTGATACAAAATCATCATTTGAGATGTTTTCTCCCCACACACGCACTTCATCTACAACGCCATCAAACTGATTATCAAGTTGGGTTGACCCCGAGCCACCAACATGAATGAAAGTAGTACTGTTCCATAGTAATCCTAAACTTGCGGTAACAGATTCTTGGAACAGAATTTGGTCACCATCAGTTTGAATAATTGAAATATCACTTGATTGACTGCGTAACATCAAGTTGGTATAGTCATCACTAAAGAGTGGAAAGTAACTACTGGTTGCTATAATGGTGCGACCAGACCCACTGACTACGTGAATTCTTCCATAGTCTAACTTAGACGCAGATGGATGTGGTACTAAATCAATTGCCCAATTTGTTGCAGTAACTAATGAAGAACTACGACGAAGTGTTGGATTAAATGATAATTGAACACTTGAGGCCGTTAGTGATGATGATACAAACGGTACTCTAATAAAATTATCAACAGACCCAGTAAATGTCAATCCATATGTTAATTCGTCAGAGCGGATATAATTTCCAGCCGATGGACTTGTAGTTTCTTTAATTTGTAGAACTGGCGAGTTAATACCATATGTGTTTAGCAACGCATCAAATGAGGTGCGTGACCCCTTTGTTTTGTTAAAGTACACCATACTGTGAAGGAATCGCTTCCAGGTTTCTGCCACATAGGACCGTGACCCACTTTCACCAGCAAACTGTGCATTGAATGTTTGTAGATTTTCAAGTGCGTACACATTAGGTAGCTTCAACCCAAATGATTGTGCAACTTCATATACTTGGTCCATCGACAATTCTTCTAATGGATTGATATTCGTTGAATAAATATTTGGAAATTGATCGATGTATACCTTGATATTATCTACTAAGTGACCAACCATTTCAAATAAAGTTAAGAAATCAGTGGAATCTGTATCTTCTCGGATATATCGTGGTAAGTTCAGTGTAAGATAATTTGGATTATTATCGTCGTATCGTTGAGCGATAGCAGATTGTGCCGTCAACCAGTTTGTAGCGATAGTACTATATGGACTATATGGTGTTCCATCTACTTGCTTTGGCCACGATCCCGTAGCATTATATTCTACTTCGTTGTTTACATAAAACGCACTAGCAGAATAAGCTGTAGACCCAGTTGCGTAATACAAGAATTGTTCGTATGGGTCAAAGTTTCTGATAATATTTTCTTTTTCTCTTGCCTTAAACTTTAGAGATATAGTACTACTTGATACACTTGACGAAATACTTGCCGATGTCAATTCATCAATCTTTATAAGCTTTTCGTTGAATGCTTGAAGTCTCTTATAGGCAGACCCGAAATGTACAAAATTGTTGTAATCAGTGAATTCAATATTAAGTTCTGATGATTTGAAGTCACCGGTAAACCAACGACGGAACACCGTATCGTCAAATGAAATTGTTGTACCATTAATTATTGCGCCTTCTGATCCTGTTGCTAAACCTAGACTGGTCAAAGTCGTGTTGGTTGCAAACATCTTACCATCTATATAATTTCTGGAGTCTATATTATATGGGCGTAAGTATGGGGTAGTGTCTCGTAGCGGTCCTAATGCGAAATTAACAATATCAACTACTGTTTCTGCAATTTCTCTACTGATAAAGGAAGGGGTGTCTGTAGCAATATCCGTATCAAGAGGTCTGGTAAGTTTTAATTGTACAGACCCAGTATCTTTTGGAGCGATACGCCATGCCTCAGCAACATATTGTCTATCGTTACCGAAGTTAAGTAATGTCTTATATTCTCTATTTTCATCAAAGAATGTCAGTACTTTTTCACGAACTACTTGACGAGCGGTTTGTGAAAGTGCATTAAATAATTGAACATTCGCAGTAGATAAACTAATACGAAGTGGAATATTAATTAATGCTTGTTCTACGTCAGGTGAACGTGATAATGATTGTTGTTGTAAATTTAAGATGTTATCAATTAGTTCAATATATGATTTAAGATATATTAAACCATTAACATAAGTGCGTTCTAATCTATCGTCACCAGATGTTACGTGTGTAAATGGGAAGTGACGCTTTAATGCATCTTTATTTACCCACTTTTCTGCATTACCATTTCCACCAGGACCAGGATGTTCTGGTGATGTTATACCCGTACCATTTGGGGTTGATGTACAGAAGAGTGCATCAGCCAAACTTTCACGAATAAGTAGTGCAATAGCTTCTTGGGTACTAACATCAAATGTTTTAATTCCTCCTCGGTCATCATATAATCGTTCAATTGACCGACGAGTAGATGAGTTTTGAATTGCTTGTGCGGTAATATTAGGGAAATCCGCGCGCGTCATTTTCCAAGGCGCAGCATTATCTTCTCTATTTGTCTGTGCGTTTGATTTTAGAATATTAGCTACGGCCACTATTCCAGATATAACTCCTGCATATGGGAGAAGAAATCTTGCTATACCCAACGCACCAGTAGTTCCTGCCAATAGTGCACCAGTTGATACCCCAAAAACTCCCGCGGGGGCCGAAAGTGCAAGTGCTCCCGCAACTCCAGTCCCTACTACACCTGCTGTAGCTACTGTATTTGTTAAATTAGTATTAGCTCTAGCACTTGCTACTTCTAGTTCTATGTCACTTATATATTTTTGTACTTTATCAATTTTAACCGCACCGTCACCGAAAAACTTTGGGTCGGTGAAACTGTCAAAAATGATTTGTATTTTTCGTTTCTTTTCCCGTAAATCATCGGCACTAAAATATATTTCGTATGCCAATTGTTGTAGTTCAATACGCTCATCGTCACTTAATTCTGTAGGTATACCTAACCCAAATTGAAATCCTTTGGAATTATTTACGACCCTTTTATATGTTTCATTTTGGGTATTTACAAATATTCTATGGCTCATGTTATATTACTCGACCACTGTAGAAGTTCTGGGTTGATTTTGCCCATCGCCTGGTTGTTGTGGACCAGCTGATGATGAAGTGTCTCGTACAATAAAGGTTATACTAGTTTCTCTTTCTGGTCCTGCGGTAATAGTAACCGTTGTTTCTCCAGAAGATATACCTCGTATAATTCGTGGAGTATATGGATTGTAATCTATTTGAGTATTCTCTGGTTCTTCTACTTGAACAATACTTGTATTATTTGACTTCCAAACTACATCTGGTACATTCTTAACTGGATTACCATCAACATCATATACAGTAATATCGACTTGAACCCGTTCGCCTGGGTCTATTGTATAAGTACTTTGTGGTACCGTTATAGTATTTTTATTATTTGCTTGACTACCCGTTGGCGCAGGAGGAGATATTATAGGAAAACTACCCGACTTAATATCTAAACTTATGTCTGGATATATCGACGAGGATGGTACATTTTCTATTTCAGGCGGTAAATCAATTTTTACCAAAACTACACTAGTACTTGTAGGCCCTAATACAACATTTCCACTTGGGAATTTTAAATTAGCCCCAGTTGTGGGGTTAACAATTTGTATCCACGGTACTGTGGTGGTTATGTTGACCGTAATAGGCACTTCCGTATCACTATTTGCCATAGCCAAAGGAATATCAGTGACCGTGGAAGTATTAAAATTATAGTTTCTGATATATTCAATACTACTCGTAGCTAATACATACGAAAATTTTTCACGGATATTGTAAGTACTCATATTAAGTCAAACCGATAATTTTGTGGATTTTGTGCTTCATCATTTAGTGCAGCATCATACGCGATATCAATTGCGTTGACAACATATTCAGACAACTCTGTTTCGGTGAAACTGGTACTACCCGATAACAACACCATATCTTCTACAGTTTGTAATGCAATCGGATACGCATCATCAAGTACGTTTTGCATAATAGTATTAATACCAATACGACTTCCATCATCATCGTCAAAATTATATTGAATAAGCTTTTCACCAGACCCACTTGCAAAGTTTTGATAGAGTGATGCACTATTAATTTTTATTGGGCTGGTTGGTAGTACTAATTCGTCTGACCCTTCTTGGTTAAAGATTTGACGTAATATTGGTTTTATAAATTCTGCCGGTATTAATGGGGTTGCAAATTGTTCTAATACTTTTTGTTGTGTGGTATCGGTTAATTTTAATTCTACTTCGGTGCGTGATGTTGATATTCTATTGACTTTTAAGATTCTATTGTCGTATGCACCGATTTCATCTGCAAAAAAGTTAAGTGTAACTGAATATTGCCCAGACGGTAAATCTAATCCTGGTACTTTAGCAAAATCAATATATAATAACTTACGCAAACTGTTGTCATTATATTGTAATGTTTCGGTGAAGATTGAACCACTAACATTTCGCACAACATCTGAAAATATTATAGAATTATCGGATAAACTATATAAGTTAATTTCAACATTATTTTGGAGTAACGCTTCAGAAAAATCCGCCGGAACCTCCATATCAAGTAAATCATCTTTTTTATTTGCTATAATACGAGACACCGTATATCTAGTATACGCATCTGATAGTTCTTGTAGGTTACTTTGGTAATTTTGCTGTTCTGCCATTAGTCTAACTCTTCAAAATTTTTATTGATTCTGGTTAACCATACATTATAGTCCAACTTTTCTTTGTAAATTGGAGTGTAATATACACTACGGTCCATCAATCCTTCTTCGGGCAACGTCACGGTTTGCACTGTTGCCGAATAATTAGTATGGATTGATGCACTTTGTCCAGATGCTGACACATCAAATAAAGACAATGAGATATCAATCTGTTCTTTATTGACTATACTTCCACTATCTGGACTAACACTACTTGATAAAAATGTTGTTGCCATAAATTATTTAACTTTAAATAGAGTGTCGGTGTCGATTACTCTAGAATAATCGCCGTTTACAACTTTTAATTTTAATGTATAAAATCTGCCTGGGTATAGTGGTGCTGTATCGAGAATTACATACGATCCTGTTGCGTCGGTGTTTATTTTACTATAGTTATCAAATGGTATAACAGTTGTGTTGCTTTGTACATCGACCACAGAAAAATATGATGATGTTGGTAAGTAATACTTGTTCTTATATCGTAGCACAGAATCAAATGATTTTAATGGGTATTGGTCACGAACTACCAAAGTTACCTTATCGACATCACCTTTTGTATATGTTTCTCGTAAATTAGATGCAACAACTTTTACATTTAGTGTTGAAATTGGTAATAAACTTCCCGTGACTACTGTTTGTGTTTCCCATACAACTTCTAATGTTGGTTGATGTATAGTGTGCGTTTGTGTTGAAAATATTTTAATATTTCCTTTATTTGTAGAATCTTGTTCATCGGCAATTGGAAAACGTAATCCCAACCCATGAAAGGTATTTTGTATAGATTGACTAACGAATGGTTGTAGAATGTTTGTAACATCTACGCGAATATCTTGAAGTGGGTATGATGATAGAACGACACTTTGGCTAGTTGACCCCGTTAAGAAATCACCACCCGCACTACTCCACGACACCGCAGAAGTACATCTTGCCCACGATGCACCGTCTTCTACATTTTCTATATCTTGATAAAAGAATCCACTACCTTCATCCCACGACCGAGAAACTTTATAAATAAGAATTTGTTGATTTCTCTTAACATTATCTGCATTTGCTAACTTTAAGTTCAAGAAATAACTAGCGGTTGCTGGTACACTTGCTGTGGTTGGTAATTCAAAATATAGCAACGACCGCGCTGAACCCGTTGCATATGCAGTCGAGCTAGTAGGTTCGGATATATCTATGACCTTACCTATTTCAAGTATTTCATCTAATCCAGCGTTGTTGTTTACAAACGCTTGGTATAATGTAGTATCTTTACTGGCGGTTAATATGGTTCTCATTGGGTAGCGTTTCCTATAATATCAGTTGTTGGATATTTCAACTCAAAGATACTTGGGTCGAGACTTGGATAGATAACCCCATTGATTGTGGCTTCGTCAATATTATATCGATAATTTTGATATCCAAGACCATCTCTGTATTCATATCTGTTGAAGATACGAACACTCTTTACTGTCTGGACCCCCTCTACCAATCCAATATTGTATGACAAATCTGCTAAGATGATTGGTTGATTGATGTTCCATTTACTTGTATCAAAAAAATCTTGTACAGCCCCAATACTTCGTGCGACAACATCATTTACATTGTAATTTCTTAGTACAGAGATGTCAAATTGTACGCCGATATTGATAATAAATGCATCGAGAATATTAACATCATCGGTTAACATTCTAAACTGTTCAAGATATCGTGCTAAATTTTCTTTAACCAATGTATTTAATTCATCTAAATTACCATTAGTATCATATCCTAATGTGTACAAGTTTATTACATTTGGACGCACTGGATTATCTACATACACTTTGTCATTTTGTGCTGCTAATATTCTGTTAATCTGTTCATCTCTTACTGCAAAGGCTTTTGCTATACGACCAAACCGTGAAGGTAGTGCGTAAGAACGAACTGCATAATCTTCTACAGTAACTACACGATTTTGTGCATTAAAGAACGCCAATGCGTTTTCACGAATTTCGTCTATAGATTCACCTTCACCACCGCCAGTAGCTGGTAGGTCGTTGTTAATAGTGATACTTTGCACTGCTGCATTAAATGTACTAAGTTCTGCTTGTGTATAATCCGTTGTGTCATTTAATGTGGTTGTTTCAGCTACAACATTAATTGTATTGGAAGGAGTATTGGCATTTACCCCACCGCCAACCAAATAAGTTACTGTTAGTGTTATGTTCGCTGGAGCTATTCCGTAAGCATTGCTATTAAGAAAGTTTACATTATTAATAGCTACATTACCTAATGTATCTTCTATAGTATTTCCATACTGAGAATTTGCTACTTGTCTAGAGTCTAATGTCGTATTTACTTCGGCTTCGTTATCGGTTCCCGAACCAAAGACTAATTCCATTCGTGAATCTCTGTTCAGTCTGGTAACAAATCTGCGAGGAACTCTGCGAAGTCGTAACTTAGATGATGGTAAAATTCCTGTTTCACCATTATCAGTAACATCTAGGTCATCCATAATCACATCTTGTGCTAAGTAGTCAACTTCGTACCAAGTATTACCGTTCGAATCAACCACACTTTCAATACCAATGATAGATTCCTCTGGCATTAGTACAGAGGTAAACTTTTGTGCGCTTCCAAAAGAAAATGTGGTTGTTCTTTCTTCAGCTGATACCAATAGGGCCGGTTTACTAACAATAAATGTGTCAGGATTACCACCACCAGTAAATGTATTAATTATATAGTTTTCTGCGGTAATGTCTGAGAAATATACATCCTCACCCAATCTGAATTGAACTGAGGTTTGTCCGCTTGTAGTGAATGTACTTCCCCGTGCTACTTTAATCAAATATCGTGGGTCCGGTACATAAACACCATTATCAAGTATTGCTGGTGCTAATTGATATAATGTTGCTACCACTGTAGACGGTGAAACTAATTTTGGTTTGTATCCGAGGAATTGTGAGATAGAAATGACATTTTCTTGTTGTTCAGCATATGCTAACAAGTTTTCTTTAAATTGATTATCAATATAAAATGAAAGGACATCACCAATATATGATGCCATTTCAATAAACATCATACCAGGTGAAGTTTCATTAAAATCTGAGTATGCGTTTGGGTAATATGCTTTAGCAAATTCTATTAAGTTTTGTCTAAAGTCCGTGAACGTCTTTGAGACATAATTAATTTGCTTGACATTTGGTCTTGGTTGTATAATTACTGATTGATTTGTTGCCATTTAAAACTCCAAATTAATTAAGTCTTCTAATACGACGAGCGTTTTCAAGCGCTGTAATTTCTGCTTGTGTAGGTACAGCATCTTCTGGAACTTCTGTAAACCCAACTGTTGGTGCACCAAATTGTTGTGCTGCTAATGTTATTTGGTCGGTTACATTTGGGTTATTTCTGAATCTGTATAAACATTTTATACTGATAATATTTTCATCATCTGTTTTAGTAATTTGAAAATCTATTAATTCAATAAATGGTAACCACCGGTCTACTGCTTCCGCTACTGCTAATCGAGCATTTTCTAATGTCTCTTCAGTTAATGGTTCAAATAATATTTTCCACAAGTCGCACCCCAAATCTGGTTGCCCAACCCGTTCTCCCTTCTTCGTAAGAATCAAATTCTTAAAGTTAGAACGAACTTGTTGAATTACCGTTGTTGATTGGTCAAACATTCCTGTTTGTCCTAACCGAACTGGTAATGTGATACCAATAAACTTCTGAGCCATTTATATCTCCAATCAGGTCAACTTCATTGCTTTCATTAGAGCAGAATAGTCTCTATTGATAGCTTGTAGCGTAGGATTATCTTCAGTCATACCTTGTGGAGCTTGCATTACTGGACCCACATTCTTTGATGTTGCCGTAATGGTATCACCATGGCGTTCTAGTCCCATCATTGCAGCTAGTTGACTACGAGAAAGTTTTGGTTTAGCAGTAGCTGCTTCGTTTACCTTATTTGGTTGACTACTCTTAATTTCTGCAATAGCTTCCCCAAGAACTTCTGGAAGAATCTTTTTTACGGCCTTTTCAACCGATTCTTCAATTTGTTCTTTGACCAATTCCTTGACATACGCTCTGAATAATGCTTTATCCATAATATTACCCTCTACTGGTTATTAAATCGTCCAAGAACCGTGCTTTTTGTTTCTTGGTTTTTTAACGACTGTCTATACTTGAACGGATTTTCTTGTTTTTTAAGTTCTGAATCTAATGCTTTTACAGATGCTTGTTGTTTTCGTTGTTTAATTCTGTCTATCTTAGTTTTGATATAGTTCTTAATTTGACCGTATGATGGTATTCGAGGTCTTGATGGTATAAATGAATTTACTGTTGGAAGCGTTGGTAATGCCGGTAACCCACCGGTATATGTACTTGCTGCATTTAGGGTTCGTGCTCTAACTTGGTCAATACTTCCCGTAGTAAATAATCTATCTGGTATAACCGTGTTTAGTATTGAAAACTGTGGTATTTCGGGTATATTAGCTGTTGGTATATTTCCCGCCAACGATTGGAACGAACCAGAAATATTACTGGTGTTAACTGGTAGTAAATTACTTGGTACTCCCGAAACTCCAGTAGTTGGTGGTGATATAGTTGGAAGTTCCTCTACCTCTGCTCTAAACGGATTATTTATTGGTAATAAGTTACTAGGTATTGCCATAATCAGTCGTTAGTTTTAGAAGTAAAGTTACTAGTACTATTGAATATAGCCGCTTGTGGAATGCCCGGTGCTCCGAGTTTTATCCGTAATTCAGTTATAGCTTTGACAAATGGGACTGGATTTAGTGTAGCAATAGATTTAGGTATTTCTACAATAAATGCGTCCATTAAATTCTGTAACCATGCTGCCAACTCACCGCCCAACACCATTGGTTGTGTTGTATCGTTTGGTGACGCCCCTATAAATATCTTTTTACCCGATATTATGTAGTTTCCTGAGGTTCCCTGAGCTATATCATTTGTCACATTTATACTAACAGAACGGCCTGAGAGTACCAAATCTCTGGGCGTGGATATTTCAATATCTCGTTCTGCCGTAATAAACACTGATTTTGCTGAATCTATCGTAATTGACTCTACTGCACTTAGGTTGATTTCTTTTTTCGCAAACAACGATATTTCATTTACTTTACTGTTTAAAATGACTCTATCAGAATTTAGAAAAATCTGTGCTCCGGTGTATTTGGTAGAGTCGGATGATTCTGTTGACCGTAGGTGCGCTATAGTAGATTTGGTTGCGGGGTCAAGTACTATTTTTTCATCCACTACCATCCAAAAACTACTTTTATCTTTATTGATATCTTCGTAGGTTAATCCGTATGGACCCCCAGCAACAGTTTCGTTAGTACCATCGTTATTAATATCAATAGATGTAACCTTATTTGGACTTTGCCCAACCGAAAATATTAGATTTGGTTGTGGTGATGCGGTATTTGGATTACTGAACAAACTAGAACCAAACCGAACAGTATTCCCAAATCGTCCTTGTATGATTAAATCACCTTCATTTGGACGAACCATACGAACTGCAGGATTTTCACTAAATTCATCACCCAAACTAAATTGTTGTTTCATTCCCCACGGACGATATGGAGTACCACCTTGTGCAGCAATTTGAGCTGCATCACTTCTATTGTCTGATCGAACTTGTGGCGAGAATCGTTCACTTAATCCTGGCCAAGAACTTTCCGTGGTTTTGTTTGTAGAATTAATTCTACGGGTATAAAACAATCTACCTAATGAATAAAACACCAATACTAGTTCGTTTTTTAACGGATATTCTCGTATACTGGAGTCTATCGGAGCTACCCAGTTTAATTTTTCTTTTGGAACACCACGGTCACCTGGAATGAATCGTACTTGCACCATACCTACATTACTTCCATCAGCTGCGTATTGTGGGTGTAACTCGTTTAGAATAACATCCTCAACTAATCCGTCTTGATATGGGGTTGGTTGTGATACAGCAAATCTTGGGAACTGTGAAGCTCCCAGTTGGTTGATATCTATGTTGTATGCAGTTGGTCCAAAAGATGACACTTACTTCTCCGCAAAAACATCATCCAAGTCCTTCACATCTTCTTGAAGGTCTTGGATTTCCGTTGTGATATCCTTAAGTAATGCTTCCTTCTCTGATTCTGATAGTAATCCCTCTAATGATGCGTTGGATTTGACCCCAACTGACACGATTCGTTGTGCAATTTGTGCGACACGAACCAAGTGTTCGTCATTTTTGACGTTCACTTCCAAGAATCCCTGCACAATTGGTCCAATCACAGCCGCATCTTCTGGAGTGCGAATGAGTTGGACCATTTTCATAATAAACGAGTTGATTTGTGCCCGTTTACTGTCAGTGTTTTTGTGTATTTCGGTGAAGATGTCGGCTAAACTCTTCCCATCATACAGTTCCGAATTGATATCCATAAAGACCCCCTAAAATCCTATATTATAAATAGATAGGATTTACTTTTTATATGAGAAATATGTAGTAGGGTCTGAAATATGTCCGTTTCGTCTAAATTCCCTCAACATCTTCAAAATTTGGGGTCGCATCTTGTTAATAACCTTCGTGATATGAGCAGTCTTATAATTGGTCATTTCCCTTACCATAAGATAGAGGGCCTTTTTGTTGAAATTGTCAATATTATCAATACGTTCGATGAGTTTAACTATCGCAGCTGCAATTTCCTTGTCTCGTTTCTTCTTAAAAAAGCGGTCAAGATTGAATTCCCAGTATTCTACCAACAGTTTTAGGAATTCCTTCATGTCTACTGTAGAATCCCGTGTTTCCGGCTCTACGACAAGCATTTCTTCCAAACTAAATGAATCTTCCGTTTGGTCTGAGAAGTACAGTACTCGTTTTTCTTCCTTATAGGAGTTATTATTGTGTAAAATCAAATAATTTTTAGCAATAACACTAAAATATGAAAACGCTTTACCCTTATCTTCAGTAAATTTATGAAGATTGATAACCAGAAAGGAGACTACCTGCGCTTTGATTTCATCGAAGGTACCCTCCATATATGGAAATTTGAACCGATTGATAACATTCTCTGCTAGCTTATCAAGCGGTCCTTGTATTTTACTTCTAAATAATTGTTCTCTTACATCTAAATCTTCAGATTTATTGTATGCGATTATTGCCTTTTCAGTTTCTTCTGTGAAATAGACCTTATCGTTCTTCTTCCTCGCTGGAGTTGTTGTCGCCATTACGTGTCTCCGTAACGAATGCGTATAATAAATCTACACATTCTACCAATTGTTTAAAAACATTTCCTACTTCGTCATCTTGTTCAAAGATTTGACGGTCATCAAAATGCCTCATCAGTCTTACAGTCGCATTTGTTCGACCATAAAACTGATTGATGACATCTTCTAATTCTTCGTTCTTTCTTAACAGGTTATATGTTGCGAAAGATAACACCGCAACTAGAATTGTCAAGAGTGCAACCAAAAATATTAACATTAGAAATTTTCCCGTAATTTATACTTGTTGAATTCTTCTAAATAATCACGAATTGAAGTTCCGTTTGCATCCGTTCGACCATGCATATCTCCGTTCACAAAATACTTCTTCACATTCCCCGCACCAGCCAAATGAGCGGCGGCGAGAACACCAGAACGGGTAATACGAACTCCCTTAAACTTTTTACCTTCGTAATTTTCGATAATACGGTCCAGTAGAGAGTTATTCTCTCTCATATACTTCACCATCACGCTGTCCTGTAATTCAGGATTGCGTAGGAATTGATTCTTTGATATATTGAACCCCAGCACCTTAACCGTGCGTGGGTCAAATTGATACTTTCCCATCATACCAAACCGATTAACTACATGCGGAGTATTGTCGCTCTCCCTTTGCGCCATATGGTCAAGGAACTTTTCCAATTCTGTTGGTTCTGACCGCACGATGCCATCTGGTATATGGACCTTCTTAATTGTCCCTGCTAACAAAACCATTAATGCTACCGTAAGAATAGAAAGGTACTTCATATATCCTCCTATTAGAGTAAATGTGGTTGTGCCTCACGAACCCCGGCATTAGTCACCACCACATATTCTGGAAAATACTCCCGAAGATTGTTTGCACCAGCATAAGATAATGCAGAACGCAATCCGTCAAGAAGTCCATCCACCACAAACTTCACCTTACCCTTAAATGGTACGATAGTTGATTCACCTTCAACATTCCGTGTTGCTTGACCGTGGATACTCTTTGTTTCCAACGATGCCGCACCACGATACCGCTTATACAACCCATTTGCCTTCTCAATCATTGGACCTGGGGCTTCCTTCGTTCCTGCGATAAGTGAACCGAGGATAACGGAATTTGCTCCAACTCCCAGTGCCTTCGCAATGTCACCACCATTCCGAATACCACCACATGCGATAATCGGAACTTGGACTGCATGTGAACAATTAATCAACGATGTCACATTTGGAACACCAAATCCCGTTTTGATACGGGTAGTACAAAGTGACCCACCACCAATCCCAACACGAATTGCATCAGCTCCTTCTTCTTGTAACCTAAGAGCCGCATCACCAGTTGCAACATTTCCTGCAACAATATCAATATGTGAAGGAAGAGTGTTCTTCATAGTACGAATTGCATCTACTACAAACTTATGGTACCCGTGTGCAACATCAATCAAAATAATATTGGCTCCGCTTTTAACCAATTCTTGTGCTCGTTCTAAGTAATCACCATTAGCACCGACTGCTGCCATCACATGCGGTGTAAACCAATCCTTGTTCTTTACATTATTGGCAACCTTAAGTACCTGTTCGGCTTCTTCTTCAATTGTATAAAAACGATGGATACATCCAATTCCACCAAGTGCTGCCATTGCGATTGCCATTTCACTATCACATACCGTGTCCATTGGAGATGCAACAAGTGGAACCCTAATCCTATAATTAGTAGTCAATTGGGTAGATAGGTCAATATTCTGACGAGATTCAATATCCGAGTATGCAGGAATCAACTGGATATCGTCGTAGGTGAGTGCTTGTTTACCGTGTAATTGTGTCATAATAGTCGTTTTGTTTGCGTTGACGGTCAATATCCTTGATGTGATACAGACTCCATTCTTCTTCTGCTGGTAATGAAGCTGTGGTGTTATATCCTACAATGCGTTCGTGTACTGTTCCTTGCCACTTAATATGTTCAGCATTCTTATATAAACGAGTCTGATAGTCTGGGAACATTACCCAACCCTTTTCATTGATTCTCCATCCCCAACGACGAATATCCTCATCAGTTAATCCACCCACAATATTCACGCGAGGAATCATAAACAAATCTACATGCTTATTGTTATCTACAATATCATGCATATAGTTGAGAAGATTACTATGAAACTTTTCGTCCGCATCAACTTGGAAAATGTATTCTCCGTTACACTTACTGTTCAAGAAATTCTTGTGTTCACCGAAGTTGTGATTAAGTTCGTGACTATACAGTTGGATTAAATCTGCGTTCTCATAGTCATATAACATACTTGTGGTGAACGGGTCGGTAGAATTATCATCCACGACAACAATTTCATCGCCGGTTTGTTCACAGTGTGGAACAAGCTGGTCAATCAGTTCACGAATATAGTCGCCTTCGTTATGCGTCGTAATAGCAAAAGAAATAAGCGGTGTCATTGTAGTTTTTCTTTAAGGTACTTGAAAAGTTCTTGAAATAGAACAAAAGTCACAAATCCCAAATAGATAACCCCTAATACAGCGATTATTATAAGTGATACAATAACATATATCGTTCCCCGTAAAATGTCAAGTAGTGTATTCATACTAACTCCCGATATTTGAATAGTGCTAGTTCTTTAGCTTTTGCTTCGAGGTCAACATCCAACGTGAGTCCAAAATCGTCAATACGAGAAAAGACATAATCAGCATGAGCCCGAGGATTGCCTGTAACATTTTCATTGATATTTTTACTCTCACTATAATGGAAAAGTGGTGTGATACCTTCCGGCCAAGTGCCGGCGGCAAGTTCTGCTGCTTCTTGGGTGGTCAATCCATCGGGGTGAAACTGATGATGGAAATAGTCGAAGGTAAGCGGAATACCCAACTCTGTGTGTAGGTATGTAAAAAGTTGAATGATGGAAAATGAGTTTTCTTTGTCATCATTCTCGACCACCATACGAGCTTGAAGATTTGGTGACAACTTACGGAAATTATCAATCCATCGTTGAGCAGTTTCTTCGGAAAAGTTCATACCCACATGAATATTGATTGCATTGTAGGGAGTTGTATCAAGCCCCATAAGGTCAAATACTTCGGAGTGAAGTTCCAAGTCTTTGATAGAATTCTCGACTGCTTTTGGATTGGTTGACCCCAACTTTACGAAATGGTCAGGATGAGCGGTAATGCGCTGACCAGTATGTTTTGCGAAGTTACCGCAGAGTCGTAAGGTACTGGCAATCTCAAAGAAATCTGGTAGGTTTGTGGACTTGTATTCGGTACCCCACGGGAATATACCAGACCCCATACGGAATACTTTTACTCCGTTGTCGGCGTTCCACATAAGGATTTCAAGGAGGTCTTTGGCGTTTGCGAGTGCCAATTCAGATGCGTATTTAATACCCTTGGCTTCAAATGTGGCTTTACGCATAGCACGGCCAGTAGTAATGCCCTTCTTATTTAGTGTATTGTTGATGCAACAGTAACCAACGTTGATAGGCACAGAAACCCCCAATTAAGTAGTATACTAAATATACACCAAATTGGGGATTTTGTCAAGTGGTCTATTAAAAGATATTAATATCTTTATGTTTAGCCATAGTTTTTTTCATCCAAAATTTTTCCAATACATCTTCGGTTTCTTCTTTTGTCATATACTGAGGAAATGGGTCATCTCCTTCTAATGTATCCATCAAATCGTCAGACAATCTTCGTTCTTCAGGTATACTTTCTCCATATATTTCATATGATTTTTCTTCAGGTTGCTCCCGTTTCATTAAAAAATTATATGCAAGAATTAAACAGATTGATAACGGGTCAAATACTAACACAATCACTAGTATAAACCATTTAACTACTGTATCTAATGGAACACCAATTGCGCGAGAAATATATACGAATGTTCCGATATCTGAATTAGTTGTGATGGCAACATCTGTGGTCAAACTTTTTGCTTTTAAACTATCTCGTTGTGATGACGCTTGATTGATTTCTTTTTGTAATGTGTTTGCAGTTCTATTCAATTCTGTTAAACTATTTTGTGCTGACCGAATGGATGTATTAGAACCCGTGGTACTTTTACTGATAAGATTATCAATACGATTTTCTTGTTGACCACGAAGCGCAATAATCTGGTCTAATCGTTGTGTCTTTCGTTGTATTTCTTGGTCAAGGGTTTGTGCTTGTGAATTCAAGATTTGCACTTCTGCGTTCATCTTTAATGGGTCAGCTGCAACCTTTGCATATGCAGACGATAGATATCCATAGATACCCGCTGATGTAATACCGATAAGCACAACGCTTGCCACCAACATATAACTCTTTAATGCTTTTGGTATTTCATTCCAATATCGGTAAAGAAATGAGATACCCACCAGCTTACCTAATTCCAAAGCACCAGCCATCACCATCGCAGACACTGCTGCTCCTGCGAATAAGGTACCAATGCCCGTTACTGAGAACAGTGCTGCGCTTCCTGCAATTACTAACGCAGTAAATGAAACCAGTGTTTTGAAATTAAAAAATTTACTCATATATTCTCCAAAAGAAAAACGAACCGAACCAGTAAGAACCAGTCCGGCTCGTTATATTTCTAGTTTATCTCCTTAAATTAAGGTTGGATACCAGACATAACCGATGTGGATCACCTCCCGTTACTCGGTTATGTGGTTTACACAGCAACTACACTTACAATCTACACAACAGCACATACAGACCTCCTGTTGGTTAAAGTGAAATTACTTAATTGTAACCTTTGTACTAGCTGGTTCCTTTGTCAATTTTTGGATTGTTACAGTCAATAACCCATTATCAAACTGTGCATCTACTGCTGAGGCATCCAATTGGTCACCGAGCTTAAATGAACGACTGAACGAACTACGCTTGAGTTCACGAAGTAGATAAACGGATTTATCAGTTTGCTCGTTCAATTGAGATGCGCCACCCGAAATGGTCAAGACACCTTCCTTAACCTCAATATCAATTTCATTCTTCTTGTAACCAGCGAGTTCCGCTTCAATTGTCACAGACTCGTCATTTGAGATTACATTGACCTTCGGATATGCTGCCTTTCCAAAAGGTTCTGCTCCCCAATGTTGGAAAAACTCTGGGAAATCTTTTCGAGCAAATTCATCGAACATCTTATCGAATGTACTGATGAAGTTATCCCGATTGTTCAAAACCGTTGACCCGAATGGGCGAAATACTAAATGAGTCATAAAATGACCTCCTATATTATGTGACCTCACTATTGAGCGTCACGTTGGTATGACCTCGCATTGTGCGCAGGTCTAATATAAATATAACCGTCCAAGTGATTTTGAACGGTTATATTAAACAATATTAAAATCGTGAATTATCGTTTTCTGATTGACTAGACATATGGTCAGCCCAGTGAATAATACGAGGAAGGTTGGTTTTCATCGCATATGGAGCGTAGTTAATCAGATACGACTTTGCTCCCTCATCATAAATACCATCGGACAACTTGATACCAATCCATTCCTTCTGTGTAATCTTGATATCATAGTGTTGAAGAAGATAGAGGGCGCGGTCGGGAACCTTCATATATTGAATGTTTTCGTTCTGCTTGTACATTTCACCACGTTTACGGTGCCAATCCGAATCTTGGTCAACATAATATGGCCCTTCAACTGGATTACCTAGCTTACCCAAATCGTGATGAAGCGCAGCGAACACCAGCTCTTGCTTGGTGAAGTCTATATCACCGCCAATCTTCTTATATACCGACGCCAGCTGGAGTGCTGTTTCCGTCACCCGAACCACGTGGTCAAGATATCCGCCGGGAAACGCATTATGAAAATAGGTTTTACCTGCAGCCGGAGCGGTGGTCAACTCCGTACTGAAATCTTCGTACATTGCGAGAAGTTGCTCAGAACGTTCGTCAGCTTTGACAAACTCTAGAAACTTCTCGTACCGTTCTTTAAGTTGCTCTTCCGTAACCATTGTGTTTATCCTTGTTTAGTGATAGTGTTTTTTCTGTTGCCTAGTCCACAATTCAAATATAGTAGGTGCTGCTGGAATTTTCAAGAGGGTCATATTAATATCTTCTAATAGATGATACGCCTTCTTGTTATTACACGAATTACAGCAGGTGACCACGTTCTCCCAAATATCCTTACCCCCGATATGACGCGGAACTACGTGGTCACGGGTTAAGAATTCTGAGTGCTTAATTTGTTGTTTGTTGCGACCGCAGTACTGACAAGTATACTGGTCACGAATAAATAGATTTCGTTGTGTCAGTAGTGCTTTAGTCCGAAATACCATACGACCCTTTACAAATTCCTTTAGCACAATGCTAATCGGAACAGGGAACGTCTGACTCGGTGACCGCACCACCAACTCTGGATGTTCTTCGACAATCATAGCTTTACCTTCAAGGTAAAGTACGAGTGCCCGTTTGGATGAGACAATTGTAATCGGTTCGTATGTGGCATTAAGAACTACGCATCGCGCAGATTCAAATCCCATAACTACTCCGTTGGTTTTTCGTTTATTACTTGTTCAATCTTCCACTTGTTTAACAAATCTCGTGCGAACGCAGCATGTTCATATTCTTCTGCGTCACTAAAATGCTTTATTGCATCAGACAATACTTGTTCGTAATCACTTTTCTTGACCACTGCGATATTTTCACTACTACCACCGAACGAAAATAATTCTGTCTTATCAGTATTTTCCTTAATAGACTTTGAAATACTCAATGTCATATACCAGTATACTAATGCTTCGTTATCTTGAAGAAATTTTTGTATAACTTGGAATGGCTTATTTGGTGGTAATTGAAGCATTTACTTTCTCCGCTTTGGAGTTTTTTTCTTTGCTGTTTTCTTTACAGTAATCTTTCTTTCCTTCTTTGGTTTTGGAGCTTCTGGTGTTTCAATTTCACCAGTATCCTTCCCCTTAATAAATACTCTACCATCTGTGTGAACATACCGTTGCTTCAATGCCCAACCACGGGGAAACTTCTCACCTTCCGGCTTTGGCTTGATACCAGCGGGAGGAGCGACTTGTCGTTGAACGCAATATGCACAAGTTACAGCTTTGATATCACTTGCCACTTCGACGGTAACCACATCACAATCTTGGCATACCAGAGTCTTACGTTCTTTTGCTCTAAGTTTACCACCAGTAAATTTTGTAACCTTTTTCTTTAACATTATTTACCTCTGCCTCTGATTCGTTTCCAGTATCTATACTTGATATTCCATGCTCGATGCAAATCCATCAGATATGGGCGAGTCCATTGTTCTTCCCCAACATCAATAGCGCCTTGTTGGAAGTCTCTAATAAGTTTACGAGATGCAAGCAACTTTGTCAAGTCGTCCGAACTTCTTACTTGTTCAAATATAAGTTTATATTCTTCAAGAATACATTGCCGACGAAGTGAAGTATCATATCGTTCTTCTTTAAAGAATAATTTACGAATCTGCCCAAGAATTTTTTTGTACATAAGTTCTCCAAAAAAATTGTGATTCGTAACTATTAGTGGACCCGCAGGGAGTCGAACCCTGGTCCGAGACTGCTTCCTACTAAATGTTTATGTGTGTAGCTGATTGTTAGATGTTTCCGTGTTTTGAATAATCAGCGAAACCACACGGATAAGAGTTTGTAAATTTGATATCAGATACCAACTCATCTCTCCGATACTACACCACAGTTATGAACGATAGTAACCCTATGTGGGTCAGATTACTTCGTCAGGCTGCTTACGCAGCGAGGGCTAATTGATTGCCAGTTGAAATTTTTAGTCTGTTTTACCAGTATTACTAAACTGGACACAAAATCTAGTCATCTACATCCCGTCGAAACCGGTCGGGCCCTTATTTTACATCAAAAATCTTATCTGTAACTTTCCAAACACCTGCGATTCCAAATACTCGTTGGTACATTGAGATATCTTTGATACGCTTATTAGACGGGTCATAAATTGTTCCATCTTTTAACATCACCACCGCGTGCATTCCAGGCGGATTCGTTGACCACACATCTACGATATGAATTGGAGCGAATGGTTTGACTGGCCATTTTGGAATTAACAACTTGTTAGGTTCGTATTCGTGACTAATACGCTGAATTGCGTATCCATTTTTAGAAAGATACTGGTCAACGATGTTATCTTCAATTCCTTGATATCGACCTTCGTTTTCCCAATGTTCGTAAATTTCTTTGATTACTCTTGTGAGTGTTTTGCCCGTAACCATAGCGAGGCACGCAGGGACGCAACTATTTGTCAATGTTGCTTTTACATACTTAGTTGGTTTCTGCATAACCGCTCCAAAATGTAGACTTATTTAAATATCAGTTTACTTTTGTTTTCTTTCTTTTTGACGAGAAATCTGGTCTTTTAGGGCTTCAACGTATCGTTCCCCAAGTTTTGTTGCTTCTTCCATAAAAGATTCTGTGTTCTGTAATACATTTAGTTCGTTTGGATGCATAATAACCTCCTTTTAGGTGAAAAGGGATTCCATCGAAAAGACAGAATCCCTTTAAGAGCGGTTCCACGGAGTTGCACCGGACCTGTAAGCTGGACGCCTACCGTGCTATCTATTACACTAGAACCGCAGGAGACTGTGGGTATTAGCCACAGTCCGAAATATTACTTAGCTGCTTCGCCTTCTACTACTGGCTTTACTTCTGGTGACTTGATTGAATCGGTATCAATCTTGGTTGAATCTGCAACAACTGGTGCTACAACTGTTGAATCAGCTGCAACTTCACCTTGAACTTCTTCCTTTGCTGCACATGCTGAAAGACTGATTACTGCTACTGCGAGAATGAACTTGTACATGGTGTACTCTCCATAAAGGGTAAAATGTAACCTACTTCAAGTTGCCCCCCGTGGATTCGAACCACGATAGCCAGGTCCAAAGCCTGGCGTCCTGCCATTGAACGAGAGGGCAATGCGGGGGATGTGTTATGAGATATCAGCTCACTCATTAAAAATATATAGGCGGACACACCACTTCGTCAAGCTTCCCCAAACCGCCTGCTAGTTTCCATACTAAACTAGCCAAAACGTCTCTAGGCCTAACGACCCTAGAACCCGCCCTATCATTTTTAAAAGTCTTTCCATTCGCCCAAAGGCTGTTAACGAGGTGAAAGGTAGGGAAAAGGCCTCGGATAGTACTAATGTTTACGCTTTCTATTTTTCCAACGATTGTTGCGTTTCTTTGAGCCAATCTTACGACGACCCTTTCCGCACTTTTTTGGATGTGGCATATTTGACTCCGTGAATATTCATACCGCGTACGGGAATCGAACCCGTCTTACCAGAGTGAAAGTCTAGCGTCCTAGCCGATAGACGAACGCGGCGTATAGAAATATAAATATAAACAACCAATTCAAATTTGTCAAGTGCTCCCGGTGAGACTCGAACTCACAAGCCTTTAGGGCAGAAGTTTTTGAGACTTCCGTGTATACCATTCCACCACAAGAGCAAAGAGCGAGTGGCGGGAGTCGAACCCGCGTCTCTAGCTTGGAAGGCTAGGATAATAGCCGTTATATGACACTCGCATGGGTAGTGAGGGACTCGAACCCCCGACCCTCTCGGTGTAAACGAGATGCTCTAACCAACTGAGCTAACCACCCGTGAACCACATTCTAAATATAATGTATGTCACCCAAAATGTCAAGGGGTCTATATAAATACTTTATATTACAGCCCTACCTTTGTCCAATTCCCAATCCCTTTCGGGACGCATTTCGAGGTTTTTCTCCCACACCGCATTTAATAACGGGGTGTTTTGTCCGTTTGTATTTCCAAATTGAATTAAGGCATTTATATCTTTTGGAAAACACGTACCGCCAAACCCAAATTTTCCATCATGCCCAGGCACGTTCCAATGAGTACTTCCCAGCCGTTCATCTTGGTTCAACACGGTAATCATATGGTCATAATTGATTCCCGTCTTTTGACAGATTTGCCAAATTTCATTCAAATAGGCAACCTTTGTGGCAAGGAATGTATTTGCAACATACTTAACCATTTCGGCTTCATCAGAATTGATGATTATTATATTTGCTTCACCGAATCGTTCTCTGTACAAATCATTAACAACTCTAACTTCTCTAGCGTTATTGACATATCCTAAAATAACATTGACTTGTGACAAGAAATCATTGATATAATTCTTTTCTGTCAAAAATTCTGGGTTAAAGCATATGGTTAGATTTGGGAACTGTTTCGCAAGTCTCTTTGTTGTACCAGGAGTGATAGTTGATTTCAGTACACAAATCGGTGATGCACTTTCTGACTGGTTTGTAGTTGATATTTCTTGTAAAACTGTTTCTACAATGTTCGTATTACATGTTCCATCTGGATTCATCGGTGTTGGAACACAGATGAATACTACTTGTGATTTATTAGCTACCTCACCAATAGATTGTTCTGTACATTCTTTAGCTATATCGTATGTACGAACTTTAGTAATTGTTTCAAATCCCTTAAAAACAGCTGTTCCCACATAACCAAGTCCTATCACTCCAACATTTACCATAAAAACCTCAAATTCCGTTCGGGGTCATTGACCATACAATTTCTTCTACATCGGTATACTCATATAGAATATCATTAATTTGCGCTTTGAATTCGTCTAATGTTAGAACTTCGTACACTACTCCACCATAGACATATTTGAATACACCGACTTGAGCCAAAATATCTGCTTTATTGATAATTAAGTCGGTAACACCATTGATATTGGCGGCTTTAATAACGCCATCTAAATCTAACCAACGAACCTTCCGCTTCCGGCCAGTAGTAGCACCGAATTCACCACCTGCTTCTTGAATTTTTTGAAGGTCTGAGTCATTTTCATCTTGGAATGTGGTCTTGAACCCTGAATAGGTTTCGTATGCCTTCATAATTCCATAGATATGACGAAGACGGCGTGGTGAAATTCCATTCAAGATTGCCGACCCCACAGTACAATGTGAACTTGTCACATATGGGTAGTCACCCCAATCAATATCAATCTGAAATCCTTGTGCCCCTTCACACAAGATACGCCAATCGTTGTGTTTGTTGTGGAACAATTCATAAGTATCAATGACACTAAAATCTTTTATGGAACTTGTGTCCAAATCACCAATACGTGTTCCTTGACGGGAGTACTTGTCACGATAAGCTGGACCGATACCTTGACGAGTTGTTCCGATTTTAGAATCCCGTGTATCTTCATCTATATGATATCCGAACACTACGTGTGCTCGCTTATCAACAAAAATTAATCCGTCTGTCTTGATTCCTTGTGCTTGTAAATCACGAATCTCTTCCATTAGCTTGGGAATATTGACCACACATCCTAATCCAATAATACTTGGAATACCAAACAATACACCAATAGGAACAAGATGAGTTACGACTTTCTTCCCATCGTGATACACCGTGTGACCAGCATTTGACCCACCGTTATACCGAAAAATCAGGTCATAATTTTTAGCAAGTGCATGAGCAACCTTACCTTTACCCGTATCACCTGCTTGTAAATCTACAATTACATCAGCATGTTTAATCATAACCTTTATCCTCTATTAGATACTATCTACTTTAATTCGTGTCATATCAAACAAATCGCCTGGGTCTTTCTTCCTAAATCGTGGAAATGCGATTTGTGCATGTGTATATAATGATTTCCCCTTACTATTTGGATATCGTTGGTGTAACATCGTCACTAACGATTGTAAGCTTGCGTATTGTTTATCTGTGTATCGTGTGATATTTCTACCTTGTAGACAAATTCCAATACTAAAGTTATTCCAATTTACCAATCCATCCAACCACGAAATTCCCGCATGTTTCGCAACATACTTTGGGTCAACAAATTGATAAATCTTTCCGTTTCTATCAATAAAATAATGATAAGCCAATCTACGGCGACGAAGAACTCTATGCGTTGTTTTCGCGTCCATATTACTTCCATCATTATGAATTACAATTAAGTTATTAGTTGTATCTCGTAATGTTTTTGACGGAAGTGGTAATTTGGTAGTGGATACCGTTTGTACTGCAACTACAAATAATAAAATTTTATACATACGAACCTCCATAAATATAAAATGGGGATTAACATATTGTCAACCCCCACTTATATATGTAGTTCTTAAAAAAGAATTACTTCACTAAATTATAGAATTCCTTAAAGTGCTTGATGCGGTCTTCTAATCCGATGGTTCCGCCATTTACCTTTTTGGTAATTGACGTTACTTCTGCATCGGTAGCACCCTTATCTGCTAATTCATTGAGTTTGCGTGAATTCCAGAACCAAGCTGCTGAGAGAAGTGGATACTTGGTTGCTACGAGGTCTGGAGTTGCGGTGATATCTTCTGCGACTACCTTATCAAATGCTGCATAGTTATCCTTGCCAGTCAATTGAATGTAACCACGACCACGATATTTGTATCCGTCACCACTTGCTTCTGGTCCGTTACCCATACGACCACCGTACACAAGATTTGCAATCTTTTCTGGTTTACGTTCGTATTCTGCTGCCTTTGCATCAGTTGGGAAGTACTTTCCAAAGATACCACGAAGTCCCTTTGCACCATAGTTTAGATTTTCATTCACTGCCTTGAAGTTGCCGGATTCGTGACCACATTGTGCAAGAAAGTGGCAAAGACGAAGTGGGGTGTTGATTTGGAACTTGTCCATTACTTCTGGAATTTGAGCAATAACTGCGTCTGGAACGTGACCTTTGAGTTTACTGATGTCCATACGTTTCTCCTAATTGGTTAAGATTGTGATACGTCATTCATTGCCCAGAATGTCAAGTTTTCCGTGTACAATTCTGATGAATGGTCCTTTGTATCTCCTGCAATTAACTTGAAAATACCGTGGGGTAAAAGCAGGGATAAAATACGTTTCCAACTAATTTTTCTATCAAACTCAACCGCAACCTTTCCGTCACTTCCGATATGATGCATTGTGCCGCAATGATAATAAAATGGAACAAATGGAACTTTAGTTACAATATCACCGTCATTAACCCAACGATGATGTGTAATTTGAGAATTAAATTCATTGATATATGCACGATTACCAACACGTGGACTGCCATAAGTGAATAGAGTTGGAACTCTCATACTAATATCCAACACACAACGACGAGCCATCAATGTTGCCATTGCCGCACCTAAACTATGTCCAGTAAACCAAATATCTTTGTTCTTAATTGGACTAATATGTGCTTTAATTGGTTCCCAAATCTTGTCGGTGTATGTACGAAATCCACGATGAACCTTGCCGATACCCGTGCGTGATGGAGTCAATGCTATACTAAGGTCTGCACTAATATCACTCCATTCTTTGACTTCAGTACCACGACATACGACTACTACATCGTCTTTACTTTCAATTACATATGCGTTACTACCTTCATTTCCGTAATATGTTACTTCGTCAAACCCTGCTTTCTTAAATAAATTGGTTGCTTCTTTTGGTTTTTGATATGCTAAATTACTAAATCTTGCAAATAATGCGCTTTGTTCTGAGAACGGTAATTCTTTAATCATAACTGCTCCTTATAGTGTTACCCGTGAACCGATGAGTAAAAAGTGTAGAGGTTTTCCTGTTGACGGAACCATTACTCTGTGTGCGCCTGTCATACCGAATCGTTTGGTAATCTTATAGTCTACCGAGTTACCGACCATAGCACTTAACTGATCACTAAAGGTAAACTTGGTCATATCATTATATGATACTGGTGAACCCAGAATAAATATCTGTGGAGATAGTGTGGCACGTTCATTTAGCTGAATTGGATTGTGCATCCAGAATGCTGCAAATGACGTTGCGTAACTAATTGCTGTTTTCTTTTCCATTTTGTCTGGAATTGCCAAGATAATAACGTTTCCACTTACCCCAACAATTCCCCACTTAGGGTCGGGTTTGACCCACGTTACACCAGTCATATTCATCCACGTTCCTTTTAGATATGCTGCGGTGTTGGCATACGACATAATATGTTTTAATTTACCTTTATCAAACTTCATCTTAGAATAGGATGCGTTGATAGCTCCTTGGTCAAATGTCAACCAAAGAATACCAGTGACACCATAACTCTTATCACCTGCTAATGAAGATTGTGACACGCCCGTAGTCAACATCGCAGTTAAACTACCGTCTGGATTTTGACCTGTGGTTAAATCAGATGCCACTAATAAAGGATTAACATTTTCACCACCCTTTTTCTTTTCTTCTTTCTTTTCGTCCTTCTTCTCTTCAGACTTTTCTTCAGACTTAGATTCAGATTTACTTTCTTCTGACTTTGATTCTGATTTAGATTCCGATGAAGATTCTGACTTAGCCTCGGCTTTAGCTTCTGCTGGTTTAGATTCTGCCGTGGGTTCTCCACCACCACTTGATGTGGGTGCTGGTTCTGACGATGAACTAGAAGGAGCAGGAGTAGAGGACGAACTACTAGATGGTGCGGGTGCTGCTGGTGCCGCAGGTGTTGCAGGAGCGGGTGGTGGTGTTGGGGGTGGTGTAGACGCCGCCGCTGACGTTGCAGCAGAACTTGCTGCACTATTTGCCGCCGAACTTGCGGCACTACCTGCTGCTGAAGATGCTGCCGAAGAAGCTGCGGCACTTGCGGCTGCTGATGCCGCAGCACTTGCCGCAGCGGACGCCGCTTGTGTTGCAGCTTGTGTTGCGACAGTAGTTGTGGTTTGTGTCACCACGGGATTATTCACTACAGGACACGGGATAGTTACGGTGACTTGATTAATCCATGCTAATAGTTCACCCGCTTGTGCTTGTGCCGCAGTAAAAATCTTGGATTGACCACGATACGAAATCAGTACACCAGGCCCATTAATAGGAAATGTTGCCGTTTGAACTGTATTCGTACACGGGTCAACCCAAGTTTGTACTACAACTTGTGCTTTACCACAGCTTGATGCTACAAATAATAATAGTATAACTGCGGTTCTAATATGTCTCATTATTTAATTGGTAACTTTGTAAGTTTCTTTACACTATCCAACGGTACCTTGTGCATTTCAAATGACTTTGACCGTTCTGGAACATTTGGAAACACATATGCTTCTGTTTGATTCTTAACACGAATAACTTTCCAGCAGTGTGTAGGAACTACAACACGATTCATCTTTTGTGCTTCACCAACACATCCTGCCTTAACAATGACTGAATCATTTTCTACAGCGAGAATACGAGTCCATTCTTCTAAGTTCTTCCATTGACCACGATTTAAACCAGGATATTGTGGAGCCATATTGGTGAAATAGAAACTTTCTGCCATATGTTTTTCATTACACCGTGCATCTGCGGCTGGTGAGATGTGTCCACGGTCAAATCCAGACTTGACATAATCTTCATCAATATTACTTTCTTTCTTGATGTTTGGGTCTGGGAGGAACTTGTCCGTACGCTTTGCTGGATTCTTACATTCCAACTTACTACGAGTCACTGTCCATTCCACAAGCACAGGATACCTCTTACTCACAGAAAATACCGATTCATAGTTGCCATGTTTCACCCGAACGGTATCCTGCGCTTGTAATGGAAGTGCTAATAAGAAAAATACTAATAGTTTTTTCATTAGTTTTTCTTTTTACCAGTTATCTTCTTTGCACGTGGTTTACGAACCTTCTTGACCACTTCTGCTGCTGCCTTAACATCCTTAAGGTCAACTTTGCCATCACCATTGACATCAAGTGTCTTTGCTACTGCTGCTTCAACCTTCTTGACAGTACCAACAAGCTTAAGTGGTTGTTGCGACTTTCTGGTGAGTACGAATGCAACTGCTACTGCTACTAATAATAAAACAAATACCGTTGTCATAAAAAACTCCTTAGTTTGGGAAAATCTTCTTGCGGACCATCCGCGTTACTATCTTTGCTGATGCATCTTCGAGTGCTTTCTTAGTACTGGTACCGATGGTACTTTGGTTGAACTTGATTTCACCAAAGTTATCATCGTTCATAAGGGTTAATTCACGAACTGTTTTTGCTTCCCCTAATCCAGAACCAGTAAAGTATTCACCAGTTTCCGCATCAACGAACTTCACCTGCAAACCTAAACGAGTAACCACTTTATTCTTGACACCATCTTTCAAATTGATGGTTTCATCTTCGGATACTGAGAAATCATAGACTTCAATGTATACGAAGTAACGGGCTAACTTAATCTTACCACGACCATCCAACTTGTTTTCGGTAATACCCGATTGTGATGCTTGGAATTGCTTTACCATGCGGTTCTTGATTTCCGTCTTATCTTCGGTAAAAGTGAAGCGATTTGTTTCTTCCAAATATTCCACAACGATATTGGTGACTCCAAGACCAACACGCTTGTCTTTGAGTTCTGGGTACATTGCGAACACTTCTTCGTTGATACCGATGTTTAACAATTGAATAGGAATCTTTGGTCCATCGTAATCCATCAACGAATCGATATTGACCTTTCTTTCAAATGATGCACGGTATTCTTCGGTTTGTGTCTTACCAACAACTTGTGCTGACATTATATTTGGGAACACAACTAACGCAGTAACAACTATTACCGTCCATATAAACAATGCAAACGGTTTAAATACCTTATTAATATTTTTCATTATTCTTCCCCTTCGCCGGCCTTTGCTTGCTTGACCGCAGTTGGTGAAAACTTTTCCAATCCTGCAATACCAAAAGAACCGAGTGTAATGACCATAAATGAGTTATACACAAATTCATGAATTTCTAACGGAATACCCATAACACCTGTTACGAGGTCCACCAAAGAATACAAGGTCATTACTGCAAATGATAGGAAACCAATTACTGTTTTTTCGTTATATTCATTGTTATCTTGAAAGATTTGTGAAAACTTTGATAACAATCCTTTTTGAATTTGTTTTGCATCCATATTAACCTCCTAACGTATTTGAGAAGGATTGTCCATCTTCTTCATCCATCTTTTGTACCAACATCTTGTCCTTGTCGGTGTCTGAGAACCAGTAATCAATTATTTTACCATATGAACCGATGAAAGCACCTAACATAAGTAGAAGAAGTTCTTTCCATTCACCGTCGATTGCTGTTTGATTATATACTGCCATTGTAATACCACCAACAATTAACATAAAGGTGATAAGAACAATTGCCGTAATGTTCCAACGACGAGCCATCATCTTAAATAACATTTCTTGAAACTTACTTTCTTGTGCTGCTGATTTTTCTGCTGATGTAGTCATTGGAGTTTCCTCAATTGGGGTTGCATCTAAAACCGAAACTTCAGTTTCTTCAGATGTTGTAATTTCTTCTTCATTTCGCATAGATTAATTTCCTCATTGGTATGAGTTGATTCATAGTAAAAGAAACCCCAACCTGCGTAAGCAGGTTCTTTTTTAGCCATAACTTCTACTCGTTCACCGTAATCTTTAACCTCTTCGGGAGTCATACGGTTACCACTTTGGTTCTTCTTTTGCCCAATCGTCCTTCTTTTTTGGTGCTGGGGCTGGTGCTGCTGCGCCACCACCTGAACCACCCTTCACGGAATTGTTGTTTTCAACATTAAGGTTGATTACTGGTGCTGCCGCTGGTGGTGGAGTTGTTGCTGCTTCTTCTCCACCCATCAATTGCTTACCAATAACACCTGCGATTGCGGTCACAATAATGGTTACTAAACCAATGATTGCGTTCTTTAATCCACCGCCTGAACTTTCTTCTGACATAACACTCTCCTATTGTTTGTTGATGATTACTGGAATCTTGACAACGTTGCCAGAGACATCCAGTAGGTTTAAGTCATAAGAACCATTTTTAATCTTGGTATAGTCAAGGTCGATGACTTGATTGACTTTATCTGCGGTAAATCCTTCTACTGCTAATATCTTACCATCAATACTGGTAAGTTGTAAACTATACAACGCACCTGGTGTGACTTCAACTAATACCGATGCGTGACCATCCGTAGTCGTAACTTTTTGTGTTCTAAACTTTGTGGAGGTTGATGTCACTCCCAAATCAAGTGGTTTACTCATATCTGGATTAAAAATATTATTGTCGTAGCAACCAATTACCAAAAGGGAAATTATCCCGTATCGTAAATAGTTTTTCATATTGCTCCTATCGAAAGTTACTGATACCGACCAAACGGATTACAGTAGAGGAAAGGTTAATACCAACCTGATTACCCTTATTATCTGCTGCGTCCATAACCTGTGTCAAAACCACAGAGGTGTTTAGGTCTACACCAGCCTTCAATGCTACGAGTTGTAACTTGAATGGGGTGAGATTTGCTCCTGTTAATGGGTTCTTTAAATCTTTATCAACTGCACCAAAACGAACAGTTCCGTCCACCATTGGATGAACGAACGATACCCAACTTGGAGTATCAATATTCATTTTCACAAACTTCACCAATGTTGGGTCATACTTGACTTCATATTGTAAACCAGATAATACGATACCCTTTGTATCTACATTGAAAGGAATGTTAATAGTATCACCTGTAACTACTACGTTGTTGACCTTTGTATCAATACTTTGACCACTTGGAACCACCAAATTACCCCAACCGTAAATCGCTGCTTGTTGTTCTGTGACCAATGAAGAATGTGATAGGTTCACATCACCCTTCAATGCGTAACGAAGGTCAAGGGTTTGTTCACTTGTAGTGGTTCGTGCGTGAACGTATCCTGATGTTTTATTACTTAACTTTGCATTGATGCGAAGTGCGTAATCTACATTTTGATTATTGACATTTCTAATATTATTATTGAATGCTGATGTTCCATTTGTTGCTTTGGTGAAACTTGACGCAATCTTATAGAATGCCCAACTTGCATCACTTGACATAAAGGTGACAGGTCCGTTATACACATCAAGAATATTCATCCACTTCACAGATGAAGGTGTGACCCCTGCTGGGAATTCACGCATATCCACATAGAATCTGGATTGACCTGCTCCATATCCATTGAGATTGATGATGGCATATTCCACTTCACCTGGAATGATATCAATGGTCTTGCCTGTCATCAAATCATTCCAATTGGTCAATGGTGTGTTGTCGTAATCTGCACCGTGGAACAATGGAATACTGATACTACAGTTTGCTGCACATCCTGCTGGTGGTGCCATAATGGTATCCAATCCAGTTACGGCGTTGAATAACACTTGAACATCCCCACCATCAAATACACCATCATTATTGACATCTGCTGCCCAATACTTCATACCCTTGTTGATGTTGTTGTTCTTAAATGTACGGTCAAGATTTTGGGTAATCCATTCTTGTTGTGCTGCGGTAAAGTCAGAGATAGTGGTTGCTGCCAAACTCAAGGGTGCCAAACTATCTGCTGGTAATACTAATCGGAACTTGTATGGTGAGTTCACTTGCAATTGTTGTGCAAAAGCAAACTGTCCGTTTCCACCCACCGCTGCATTAGCAACTTCTGTGGGTTGTACCAATGTATCAGTAATAGACAACCGCATCAAATTTTTCAATCCTGCGGTAGTATTTGCACTATGTTTTACTTCACCAACAATCAAATTATTTGCGTTTGGTGCTAAATTAATCCAGACACCCTTTGCCCCAACGTTTTGTGTATTGGTCATAGTTCCACCATTTACATCATATCCAACAGCAAAGTTCATGTATACGGAATCGTATGGAAACCCCGCATCCGTCTTGGCAATTCTAAAACGGAGTTTGATGTATGTAGCGTGGTCCAAGTTTTGCGCACTGGACACATTCACTTGAATACGATTGATGGCATGATAGGGAACAGTTGATGCGTTACAAGTGTATTGCGCATTCATATAATTGTTCCAAGCATTATCGGTGGTGTTAGTTGCAGTTCTGTTGAACTTACAGTTAGGATAATAGTAGTTGGTGTAGGTGAAATTGGCTCCTTGCGGAATACCTGCACCTGATTGCACATCCAACAATGTGATGGCATCTTTTTGATGTTGAAAATCAAAGAACACAGAACGAATGGTAGAAAAGTTGGGGTTCAACTTTACTTCCAAAGAAATTGTATCATTCTTTACGATTGCACCACCATTTGTATTAGTTGTAATGGTGTTTGCACCCCACCAAAGCGCGGGTTGCGCTTCTACTTTGAAAATAGGCAGAAGTAGAAGAACTGCCGTCAATAGTTTTTTCATATTACTCCGATAGTTTGTTAATCAAGCTCTCACAAGATTTTTTTAAGGCGTTTGAGAGACTTGTTTGGTTGAATTTGCCGCCTTCGTCAATCAACAAAGTAGACATAGAAATTTCCGAAGAACTTTCTTCAACAACCACGGGTTTCCCCTTCTTACCATTAACAACCATTGTTCCACGCAACCGTATAACAACCGTTTCTGCGTTTGAATGGAACACGGAGACATTCTTTTTGGTGGTCAGTACATCCAAGAATATAATTTCAACTTGAAGTCGTGCTGGTGATTTTGGATTAAGATTGTATTCCTTTTCCAGTAGGAATTCTTCAAGGATATTTTTTACCCCAAATTCAAGACCACGATTTCCTGCTACTGGACCAATCACGACAGAATTGGTCACCTTTTCAACAAATATTTCTTTTTCTTGGGCTGGGAGTGGCGTAATTAGTAACCACCAAGCACCCCATGCGGCATAAAAATGGTTCTTCATAAAAGCTCCGTTTGTTGACGTAGACAATTACAAAGAACCATTAAAATACAAAAATCCAACGTAAATATAAATATCACGTTGGACTGTATTTATTCTGAATTTTATGGAAAATGGGCCGTCTGGGACTTGAACCCAGGACCGCACGATTATGAGTCGCGTGCTCTAACCGACTGAGCTAACGGCCCGACAGTCCGCGAGGAGGGACTTGAACCCCCATATCTTCCGCATATAAGGCGGCTGCCTTCACCATTTAGCTACTCGCGGTTATGCTCCCACTAGGATTCGAACCTAGACCTAAAAGATTAAAAGTCTCTTGTGCTAACCGTTGACACTATAGGAGCGTACTTCTTAAGTATACTACACTAAGGGATGTTTGTCAAGTGGACCTGAACGGGATCGAACCGATGACCTCCTGAATGCAAATCAGGCGCTCTCCCAGCTGAGCTACAGGCCCTTCTATTTTATAACCATGCTCCCGGCGAGACTCGAACTCGCAAGACCGTAAGGCCGACAGATTTTAAGTCTGTTGTGTATACCGATTCCACCACAGGAGCAACTCCTAGAGATGAAAAATCCTCCCATTGGGTTAGGGAGGAACCTATCTATTATCATATAGTGTCATCCTCACTATATGTTTGTCTCAGCAATTGACAGCGCTTCTCGTCGGAAACTTCCCCGTGCCGTTATGGTGGCATCTCAACAACGAGGGGTCAAATGGAGCGGGGGGTTGTCCGACCCCGGATAGTTCCATAACTACTTCCCTTCACTTGTCAAACACTCAACACCTTAAAGATATACAAAGAGAGCCTGCTTGTCAAGTCCCACCTTAATATATAGTATTTAAATTAATAATATGTAATTTTTGTATAAATTTGACAATTTTTACATATTATTAATTACTTACGTTTCTTCTTACCAGTTTTAACAAATGCGGATTTAACAGTAACTCGTCTGGTTCCGCCACCCTTTGCCTTTATTTTACGTGAATGTGATTTACGAATTGTCATAATATCTCCTATTATGAATGGTGAACGGACAGTGTAGGATTCGAACCCACGGTACCTTTCGGTACGAGAGATTAGTAATCTCCTGCTTTAGACCACTCAGCCAACTGTCCCAACTACTTTACTTGGACTTGTTAGTTACAGTCTCGTATAACTTCTCAAATTCGTGATGGGTATTTACTTCGTCATCAAAGTTCTGCTTGTGGTACACCTTGGCTAACTTACGGAATACCTTCTTGTTGAGATTGAGTTCTTCGCAAATATCTCCAATAATATTCTTTTGAAGGTCACGTTCTGCTTCTACTCTGGTCATAGAAGTAGACATATCTTTCAGTGCTCCTTCTAACTTCAACTTATCATTTGGTGTCAAATTCATAATAACCTCTTTCAATAATGTGTTGTAATATATCACTAACTACTTGTTCAAGTTCTTCATCTACTTCAATTTCCTGCGGAATACTTAATAAATTATATTGAAAACTTAACTTTTTATCCTCACCATCATTAATTATTTCAATTTTTGAAAAATTAAATTGTAATCCTTCATATCTACCATCTAATACGTCTATATGATAATATGATTTTGCGTATTGATATACAGGAGTTTTAATTATGTATTTTGGTACCATAGTATAAAAGGGCGAGGCGGGATTCGAACCCGCGGTTTTAGAGTTTTGCAGACTCTTGCATTGGGCCTCTCTGCCACCCGCCCAACTTACTTGTATTGGTCTGTTTCTATTGCTCGCTGAATATCTCCACCTTCCAGTGGTTCCTCTGTACTGGACCGTGTTATGACGAAAAGAAACACCAAATAAATAATCAGCGCTGTTACTGCAATAATTGTTGGAAGTCTATCTTTACTTTTCATAATGTATTTTTTGTGTATTTTAACCAAGTTTCGGGCGGTTCATATTTCCACCAGTTCATATGAGTTTCTAAATCATAAAACTCTAACTCATTGGGTATATAAAATCTCTCTTTATATTTTGGTACAGAGGTTGATGCAAATTGCGATATTGATGGATATAACTTAGAAACTATTTCAAACCAAAAAAATATTTCTGTTTCTAACAAAGCATTTATGATAACATATTCTTTTGATAAATAATCATAAGTCCTAGTTTTAAAATATGGATGTCTAACGTATTTGTCAACATCTTTATTTGCTGGAATATTAAATTTATTTTCTAGTACAGACTTAGTATCTTCCAAATCAATGTCCAAGACATACAAATTATCATTATTAAATTCAAATGGTTTCTTGAATAACAATTTCCACAGCAGATACAAATTTTCTGGTATGTGCCCAGACCTTGTATGTTCTATTAAAACGCTTGCTTCAGTATGGAAAAAGTTTTCGTGATGTCTAGAAGGAAAACAAAATTCTTTAAAAATGTTTTTAAATTCAAATGGTATAGAATCTACTTCTGGGAATCTGTCACCACCCTCTTGCTTTTCTTTTAACGCGTAGTTAATAAATTTATCTACATCTTTGTGATAAAAATGTTTGGATAACCTTTCTATTTCTTGCTCAATAAACCCAACGTTCAATTTTCTAATAACGAAATCTTGAACCCATCCTGTCATAAATTTGTTAACTGGATTTCTAATAAAAAATATAAAATTATATTCATTACTTCCGTTTACAAATTTATTCCAATCATGCGAAAACTTTACTTGTAACTCATTGTGTACCGATTCAGAAACGTCTAGGTATGAATCTCTTTTTATGTGACGTAGTTCATATGTGTAACTATCTATGAATATTTCTGTATAATTAAAGTCAAATTGTCCTTTTAACCAAGAAGATGCTATTTTCTCCGTGGTCAATATCCACGAATTATTTGAATTAAATATTGTATACCGTGTAAGTTTTTCTATCATATCAACCGTTTTATGAGTTAGTCGGGGAGACAGGACTCGAACCTGCGACATCACGCTCCCAAAGCGTGCACTCTACCAACTGAGCTACTCCCCGTAATACACTAAATATATTAACTTATTATTTTTTTGTCAAGGCCAGTGTCCCATTCCTTCCCATGCCCAATCTCCACGTATCCATTTCCAACCTTGTTCTATAAACTCTTCGTCAGTCATTTCGCTTATTATCTTTTCCGAATATCCACGTTTATTATATTCTGTAATCTCCATCTGCCATTGTTCTGTGGGTGTATCTACGATTACAAGATTGTCTGTGTTATATTGAATTTTATTTTTCATAATTTACATGCCCCTAGCAGGACTCGAACCCACATTCCTAGTTCCGAAGACTAGTGCTCTATCCAATTGAACTATAAGGGCGGTAATTGTTCTACTAAAATACAGTCTGTAATTTCTTTTCCTATTGCATATCTACAATTATCAACACCAACAATCATAGAAGAACCATTATTCGTCAACGGACATACTTCACAACCTTCTTTGAATCCTAGTATACGCAATTTCTGTTCATATGGCGTATCGTGAAGTTCTATAACCGTTAATTTTTTATGATTTTCAGCATCAGTTAGTTTCATAAGCTTACAACCAGGATTGAACTGGTGACCTCCACTTTACCAAAGTGGTGCTCTACCAACTGAGCTATGTAAGCGGAGGGGTGAATGACGGGGCTCGAACCCGCGACCCGCGGAACCACAATCCGCTGCTCTACCAGCTGAGCTACAATCACCATAAGCGCTCCTGGAGGGACTCGAACCCCCAACCCATTGAGTAGAAATCAATTGCGCTATCCAATTACGCCACAAGAGCAAGTACACCAGGCTAGAGTTGAACTAGCGACCTTTCGTGTATCAGACGAATGCTCTAACCAGCTGAGCTACTGGTGTATATGGGAGTGGATGGATTCGAACCAACTAGGTCTATTGACGGCAGATTTACAGTCTGCTGCAGTCCTCCAACTCTGCGGCACTCCCTTATTCTATTTCACCATCGTATCGTTTAATTTCAATCTTTGTGTTTCCCCGAGCTGATACACTTGGCCAAAACGCAATATCGTGTTTATCAAGTTCAAGGTCACCAAAGGTGCTCTTCAATTCATGAATCGCATCTTCACGGGTTTGATACGGATGTGGGGTCACTACCCCATTGTAAGTAATATAATACATAAATCCTCCTATGTCAATAGCTGGGGCCGGACTTGAACCGGCGACCCCGGCATTATGAGTGCCGTGCTCTAACCAGCTGAGCTACCCAGCCGTCTTACTTGGTGTAACCTGGATCTCTTGGAATAACCATCCAACACAAGAGATAAAAAATTACTGCAGGGAGTGGGGAGAGAAACGCGGCAACGAAAAGTAATCTGATAAGTGTTGGGTCGATTCCTAGTGTTTCTGCGAATCCGCCACACACTCCGGCGATTTTGTTTTCGGTACTACTCAAATATACACGCTTCATAATACACTCCTTCGTCAAGGGGAACGGGATGGACGGGACTCGAACCCGCAACCACCGCAGTGACAGTGCGGTGCGCTAACCAAATTGCGCCACCACCCCAACTTAATACATAACAATTTTTATAGTATCTGCTAATACTTTTTTTCCTACTTTCGTTGATGCTATGATAGTTGCAGTTTGTCCTCGCATAATTTCAAATGCACCAAACACGCTTTTCGCATAACCTTTATAGCTATATGAACAACAATTAACGGTAGTGACCGTATCTACCCACGGCCAATTAATCGTCAATCGATTTGTTATATAAGATGAATCCACACCAACTCTAACCTTTACCCAAATATCAGATTCCCATATAACTTTGGTTTGGTCTGGTAAGTTTGTTTGAAGTTCTAACGGCTTGAATGTCTGTACATTTCTGATAATTGCTAATGAGTCTAGATTTTTAGCAAATCTTATGTATGGTTCATTAACAACTTCAGTTGGTGACTTTGTAGAACAGCCAATCAGTGTTAACAACAATACTAGTTTTTTCATAACCTTTTTAGTTGAGGTGAGGCAGGCCCACTAGGACTCGAACCTAGAAAAACAGTTTTGGAGACTGTTGTGTTGCCAATTACACTATGGACCTAGTTAAACCACCGATACATTCCAACCGCGTCAATAAATACCCAGACTGCATTCACGACCATCATTGGAATGTCACGTTTGTCATAGAATGTATGTAACATTCCTAAATGACCGAAGAGTAACAATGCGTATGCAAGTGAGTACGGAACTGGAAGCTTTCCTGCTAACATTACACCGCCGATAATCAAAATCAAAATTGCCCACCACTTCCTTCTGTGGATACGGTGCTCTGCAGTTTCCGTTAATTCAATCGGTTTCATTTCTAGTAACTCTTTGGTCTTACGAATTGGCATAACACTCTCCTAAATTAAAACTCCCCGGGAGGGACTTGAACCCCCGACCTAGTGATTAACAGTCACCCGCTCTAACCAACTGAGCTACCGAGGAATGTTATAGCAAGAGCCAGAATCGAACTGGCGACACGCGGATTTTCAGTCCGCTGCTCTACCAACTGAGCTATCTTGCCCCTTCAAATATTCTTCAACCAACACTTCCTTGCGTTCATTCCATTCTTGTTCTGACAACTTATGGAACCCAACGCACTTTCCGTCTTCACGGGGACTACGACCACATCCGCACATTAGAACTCTCCTTTCTCTAAAAATTTTGCGATATACCAAGTTGCCAATCCAATTGATATCGCAATAAATAAAAATGTAATTACTGCTGCTGTCATATTGTTCTCCTATAAGAGCGGGCGATGGGATTCGAACCCACGACAACGTGCTTGGCAAGCACGGACTCTACCACTGAGCTACACCCGCAACAAATTACTTCTTACGACCCCACCGATGATTAACTGAAATAGTTGTCCATATACTGAGTAGTAGAAAGAATATACAGATACCATAGAAAATTATATTACTCACGTGAACGATACCTCTCTTCTTTTTCTTCACTTGCGAGAAACGCAGAACCGATTGTAAATACTAACATAATGATTGTAACTACTCCAAGAATTACATTTATCATATAACCTCCATTGAAATGCCCTGAGTAGGACTCGAACCTACAACCTGGTGATTAAGAGTCACATGCTCTACCATTGAGCTATCAAGGCGTACCAGAGCCACGAATCGGGCTTGAACCGATGCGCTCTCGATTACAAATCGAGTGCTCTACCAACTGAGCTATCGTGGCAATGCGTTCGGAGGGACTCGAACCCCCACGCCGTGAGGCGCCAGCTCCTAAGGCTGGTGCGGCTACCAATTACGCCACGAACGCATTGTACGGACAGGGAGGGATTCGAACTCTCGGAGCCTCTCAGCTCGACGGTTTTCAAGACCGTTGCAATAGACCACTCTGCCACCTGTCCCAGATTTTATAAGTATACAACAAAAGTTAAGATTCCACAAGTCCCTTAATGAAATCTTAATAATACATATTTAACTAATAATTTTAATACCAATAAAAATGGGGAGGAACCCGAAGGCCCTCCCCACTTCTATCGGGAGAACCGTATTACGCTACCATATAGGTAGAGATTGAACGGCCACGAGCCTGCGGACGAGCCGAAGCCATCGTGCCAACCCGCTCAAACATCTCACCGCTGAAAACAGCGTTGATGAACGAAAGACGGGTACGGGTCTGCTGCTCACGAACACCATCACGGGTCAGGTAGTTGTGAACGTCATCTGCACTAACGGTGCCGGTCGAACGGCGGTTAGCGAGTGAACGAAGGTACGTCATAATACGACGAGTGGTGCTCATGCGCTCCTGCTCATTGTACGAACGAACCTCGAAACGGGTGTTGCGACTACGATTACGCTTTGCCATACAAATAACCTCTCTATAATAGAGTTTTTTACTTGTTGTTACCCTGATTTGGGCAAATCAACATACTAAATATGAATCTTTCTTGTTAATTTGTCAATACACCAACAAATTAAGTTGGTAATTAAATTATATTATTAGAAAGACTCATGTACTACCGTGACGGACTGACCGACACGCTGTGACATTACACGGCAAAGTCCAAGAATATAATCGGAATCGCCTTCAATGTCACCGTACCAGATTTTACCAAATTCGTTGGTACCAATAAGAATGTTCTTCATCACATTCTTTCCTTCAAGAAGGTTGCCAACAGGTCCAAAAATCTCTTTTGCTACTTGAACTACGGGTTCTACATCTTCTTCTGTAAAAAACATACATGCCTCAAACAATTTGAGGTTGTTGATTCGCCACCAAAGATGGCACGGGATTAAGCTTGCTGTACTCAAATGCATAACAACGAGTACATAGAGTTTTAACTGTTGGAAGTTCTGTTCTACGAACTCCATATTGACCACATTCTTCACATACCTTTGCTGTCAATCTTTCAATCTTATACTCTATAGACTTAAGTATAAAGTCTTGCGCTGGTGTTGTCAAGTCTGTACGAGAAAAAATTACACGCAACATTCCATTCTTTCGTTCTATTAAATAAACTCCAGAGCAAAACGAAAGTTCAGGCAACATAGCATATATTGTTTCAATATGACTATGCCAACCTGAACCTATATTAGTTATAACCTGTTCTTTATTTATCATGCTTTTCTCTTTTTCTTTTTGCTTCTTTTTCTTTTTAACCCAATTAAGCGCAAAGGGCACACGTTCTCTGTTAATATTAAACAGAGTTTAATAAATTGAATTGTGTGTTAAGCGCTTAAACCCAGTATACTAGTGGGTACAAATTTTGTCAAGAGGTACTACTTTTTCCAATCCTCTTGTGGTCCTTCTTCACTATCTTCATCTTCGTCATCTTCTTCCATGCGACGAATACCGTCATCAAATGTTTTACGAAGGTCATCAAATTGTTCCGAATCATCCTGATTTCGCAAACGTGGTGGTCGCATATTCATCATTTGTTCTGCTGACTCACGTAACGCATCAACGAATGCTTCGGCTGATTGCATCGTAGTTTCTGTTACCTTCTCTATTTTATTAACCTTCATAAATAACATTTGAGCTGCTTTTCCTTGATTTTCCACCATCTGGTGTATCAAGATAATTCCAGCGTGTAATTTGTTCAACATAAATACAGAGTACAATACTGCAAATACAACAATACCCGCTAGTACTCCTAACATAAACATATTCATAAAAACCTACCTTAGATAAAAACCTTACACTAATATATAGTGTCTTGGTTACGATTGTATCAACCTATTCCAAACCCAGATTGATTTTTTAATTGTGTTGGTATATTACATGCTTCAAATTCATCTAGCACAGAATTGTATTTATACCACCATTGACTGAGTTTTACAGATTCAATGGTAGGACGAATAACATTTAATACGCTTTCTTCAATAACAGCATATTGATAGGTTCCATCCGACAGTCCCATAGTATTATTCTTTACAGAATGTTCCGCGAACTTAAACTGTGTATAAATGACAGGCGTTCTACGAATACCTAATACCTTGTCCGTATATAAGTCTATAACCGTTACGGTATAGACTATGGGATTAATCATCACGGTCTTTTGGTGCGATAAATTCCCCACTCGTATAGTTAGACATCTCTATACGCATTGCCGCAAGTTCTGCTTGCAACAATGTGGTGACTTCAACTTGATGGTAATACTTTTCTCTCCATTCATCTAATTCTTTTTGGAGAGTGTTTATTTCATGTTTGACCGCATCAAGTTCTTCTCGTAGTTCTCTACGGAGTTCTAGATGTTCGTTTAGTGTATCTTTTCTTTTATCGGTTAACTTAGATACAAACTTCATCAACGCACCAAAGACCAGAGCTCCAAGTGCGGCGATGATTGCTGAATTAAATTCTCCGAACAAATTTGGTGTTCGCATTCGGTTCCCCAAAAAGTATATTAGGAACCCTTTTTAATGAACTTAAAACTAAAAGTTTTTTCAAAAGACAGATGAAAGACAACCGTTGCTAGTGCAATAGAACTAACCACATTAACGATAGAGTTTTCCGTATGTATCAATGCACCAATGATGACACCCATCATAAATGCAACGGTTGTACAATTCACCTTCATAAATATCTCCAGAATACAATTACTGTAAGTTATCGAGGACGTAACTGTTACACAGCGGTTCGTTTCTCATAACAATCAGCGTATCCCGTGCTGACCTTGCAATACTCAAAAAAGACGGACAGACAACTTGCTGTCGTTGTGCTGCATTGTTGTTGTCTATTGTCTTTAGGTAGTCTGCATACCAAAGGAATGCAACAAATGCAACTACTAAAGACAATGGAACTTGCAGCGGCCGTACAAAATTTCTGAAACCTTTAATCATACTTTACTCCTCCTCGTAGAATTCAATGTCATCTACTTCAATGTCAGGATTGACACCGACGATGCCATCTTGGTCCAACAAATCAGAATGGTCGAGTGCAGTTTGTACATAATCTAACGCATCTGCTTCGGTTTCGCCATACACAATTAAATTTACTGGTACGAAATATTTGTTTAGTTTATTCATATAATTCTCACAGTTTACTTTAGTATAGTAGTAACCGCTGAGTTTGTCAAGTGTTAAGAATAAATAGTGGTCTGTATACCAATCTATATAGTATAAATAGGTTATTAATTTCATTCGTATAGGTAAAAATTTTTTCCTGGAATTTTTTTACGCCCTGTGGGAACTTACTCGAATTCCAGCTAGCGGAAAACTATGTATTACAAACACCATACGGGGAACCTATGAAACAACTCTGGCCAGCGCTACTCTTCCTACTGGGATGCACAGAGGTTACTGTACCTATACCACAACAAGAGTTTCTGGTAATTATAGAGTCTAATACCAGCTGGATAGGAAAGATTGATACCTTTACGATAACGAGTACGCCTGGAGAACCTATCCGATGGTTTCTCGTCAGTACGCCAGGCCTGTGTTGGCAGTTGACCAAAACCGCAGAACTTGGTATGTTGCGTGCCTATGGGAGTACCCCCGACTTCACCTATGGATGGACATTAGAAGAAAAGAAATATCCGATGTGGAGTGACCATAATACGACCGCTCCCTATGGTACTATACACGGATGCCTTCCCATAAACCTAAAAGACTAAAAATACTTTATAAGAAAGCGAGCTATAGGGGAAAAAACCTGACACCGCGCGGAAACTGGCTACCCACCCCCTGCCGCTGCCGGCCCCGGCCTGGCGTTCCCTAAAAAGTCGCCCCCCTATTGTAACGATTGCGTTATAGCCCTTGACCCTATCCTATTATAAGGTTATATTCAAGGACATTCTACAAAGGAGCCGTATGGTTAGTTGGGTCAAATCGTTGCAAGGGCTGTTCACCTCCATCGTGTCAGACATCCCAGAGGGGTTGCGGGTTGTCCTTGACTTCCTATGGAAAGCCCGTTGGTTCATCGTGGGTGGGTATGCTGCTCTTCTTCTCTATACATTGGTGATGAAGGTGCTACCCTTTCTGATGTGGACTTGGGTGGTCAAGTCTATTGTGGGTTCAGTCTTTTCCTTTCTCTAATACCAGGAGTATAACGTATGACCAAGTATCGCACTCTCATCTCTGACCTCGACTATAGCTTCAAGATGGATGACAACCTGGGGTACAAGTTCCTTGTCCCTATCGTCACCTTCTGGGCTGGGATGGTGGTCTACGCCGTCCTGCTGGACGTGGGCGTTATTGTCCAGCTTTAGTCCTAATCTTGTCCAATTGTAACAATAGCCCTCCAGCCCTTGTGGTTTGGGGGGTTTCCCCTTATATTATAGGTAACACTTCAAGAGAGAAAATGATGAACGTAAAGACCCTGATTGAACTCCTCGAACAGCTTGACCCGAACGCCGTGGTCGAGATTGACACTGGCGATGACCAGATTGAGCTCGAATGGGATATGGTCACCCCAGCAGTCTACAAGGGTCAGGAACTTGTGGTCTTTGGAGCCTAATACGATGGCCGTCCTTGTCTTTGGTACCTATATGTTCGTCTTTCTGATTGTAGGGGCGTTCCTTACAGAGAGGGGTGAGAAATCTTAATGAAATCTTAATGTTTCTCCCCTTGACCTTTCCCCAGTAGTACAGTATATTACATCATCCAATCAAACAAAGGAGCTACACAAATGCAGTATTCAGAGCGAGTCAACTGGAAGTACGGCGTCAACTTCGATGGGATTGAGCGCTGGATGAACCCGCAGGAGATTGTCCAGACCCTTATCAAGAACCCCAAGAACGCCAAGTACTCCGCTCGTATTCAGGCGCAGGTGGCTGAGTCGGTCAGAAAGCAGGTTGGTGTGACGCTCGGGTGGACCCGCAGAAATCGTAATGTCCCTCGCCGGGTCAGTACTCCCCGCCCGCAGGTGGAGACAGTCAGCCGTAGTCGTATCACCTACATCATTGATGGGGCTCGTATCACGGTTCCTCGTGGGGTGTCGGTGGAGGTGGAGCTCTAATGGCTACCCGCAGTTTCATCGCAAAGTATGACCACGACACGAATGAGTACACCGCCATCTATTGCCATTGGGATGGGTACCCCGGCGGTGTCGGTGTGACCCTTCGTGACCACTACGGCGCGGACCTCTGGGCAAAGCTGCTTGTCAACATTGGTGACATCTCAAGCCTTCGGGATGGGCTCGAAGAGACAGAGTGTGAGGCCTACAGCCGTCGAGGAGACACCGATGTAGACACCAAGACCTTCAAGTACTTTTCCGAAATGGTTGAGCATTTCCGTAGTGTGTCGTGTGAGTATGGGTATGTGTGGGAAGATGGAAAGTGGAATTGCTACGCTTTGGACCCGCAGGAAATCAACCTTTATGAGATGGAGGATGCAAATGTCTAATGTCCGTGAGGAGTTTATCTATCTCAACCGCCTTCGTGAGTCTGGCGAGACGAATATGTATGGAGCGTCCCCATACATTCAAGAGCAGTTCTTTGTCAATCGTCGGGAAGCCAGTAAGATTCTGACTGATTGGATGGCGTGGGTGAGCGAAAATCCTTCTAACCGTGACCTCTAATATGTATAGGGGACCGCTCTACCCAGACCAGCACGGTATGCTTTATGATGTGGCAATGATGGAAGCCGAAGCTGAGTATACGGCATGGGTGAATAGTAGAAAGAAGAAAAAGGGAATGAAAGTATTTGCGGTCAGGTCAAATAAACTGGAGAATGCCGATGCCGACATATAGGATTGAAGGAACAAAGGGTGACCACCATATTGCGGAGCAGGCACATTCCTTGACCAAGGCGCAATGGGTGGCAGCGGCATATGTGGAGCATGGGTACAAGGTAGAAATAAAAGAGGTGACCCCCTTGACAAGCGGTAGTCTTTGAGTTAGATTTATGTATAATTGAGAACGGGCGTTGTGGAATGGGTACCCAAACCACCTAACGCTAACAGGGGTTTACTCACCGAGTCCCCTAAATAAAAAACTCCGGCGTTCCCCACGATACGGGAGCCCTCCACTGCATACTCCGCAGTGGGGGGTTTAAAGTTTTTGCCCGCTGTGATAAAACCCCCCGAAGATACCCCGAACCCCTTGTCCAGCTAGTCCTATCCTTGTCCATATGTAACGAAATAAAGAAATATCAGGAAACCCCTTGTGTTCCCCCAATATAAGGTTATATTTAGTATAACTTCAATAGGGAAACGAAATGAATAAGGTGTATGTGGTCAAGTATGAAAGGGAAATCGACAATGTGGACGATGTGGTGTATGTGACCACGGACAAGAACAAAGCAGAAGAGATTGTCGAAACCTTCATTTCAGTTGATACAGAGATTGTGTATGTCACCAACGACAAGGGTAAGGCAGAAGAGGTTGTGGAAACCTTTGTGAAGGAACTTTGTTGGATAGAGGAGTACCCGATGGACACCATCATCCCTGATATTGACGAGGTAAACTAATGGACACGATTGACGATTTCGACACGCAGATTCAGTGCGAGGAGTACTACAATGCGTAAAGGTGCGAAGATGAAGGAACACACGGAGGAGTGCTGTGTGTGGTGCTACGAGCCCCTCCCGGTGAAGGGTTGGTGGCAGAACTACTGCAGCTCCAAGTGCGCGTGGAAGGATGGGGACGCGTGGGTGGCGGACCAGCGGGATGATCGGTCCCGTTACTTCGAGGTCTGACCCCCCTTGACATCTATTCAATAATAGGTTATATTCAGTATATGACTAATACGGAGAACAAAATGCAGACGGAGTTGGAAGTGATGGTCAAGGAGTTCACGGACAAGAACCGTAACAAGTGGGGCAACGATTCGTTCTCTGCGGGTTACCTTTCGTCCCTCTTGGTTCACTTCGCCAAGACTGACAAGAAGCTCCACAAGAATCTGATGGCGTGGTTCAACTATGACAAGGAGACGTATCCCAATGGGTAAGACCTTTACGGTGTCCCTTGTGAATATTTCCGACATCTATGACCATCTGGAGCTGACCAATGCCGAAGTGGAGTGGATTGCCGACAAGGCGTGGAGCAACGTGTCGTATGGTGATTCGTCCTATACTCTTGTCGGGAATGTGTTCGCACTTGACTGTATGTTAGAGGCGTACGAGGATTACCACAAGAACGTCATCGCTAACAAGTCTATGACCCGTGATGATTTCGCAAATAAGTTTTGGGAAGTAGTGGATGACGCAGACTACATCAACTTGGAGTTCTAAAATGGATAACGCAATGGCAGACATTCAGGCAGACGATATGAAGCACGGGTTGTACGATGAGCCGAAGCGTGCAAACTTGGACGAGGCTCTCACCGATTGGATTGCCTTCGCAGAGGAGCAGCGTACCGACCTTCCCGCCCTCATTGCCACGAAGTTGCTCGAAGTGGCAACGATGGATGACTTGGAGAGTGCCTACTACGAGTATCAGTTGGAGTGGGCGGAGTCGCTACCAGAGGAAGAGTTGATGCAGACGGCACGAGACTTGGGGATTGAAATATAAGATATTATTGAAGACCCCTTGACAAAATCGTGGTAAGTAGTTAAACTTAATATAGTAAGTAAAAAACACTAAACAACTAAACGAGGATACACAGATGAGCAAGACCGTTGGACTGGACCGAGCAGTGGAGTATGTCGAGAAGCTGGAGAAGTTCCGAGCCGCTTTCCAGAAGGCTGACACCGATGGGCGGGATACTACCGACACGGTACAGATTGAGACAGGTCGTAAGTTTGACAAGGTGTACGTGCAGACCTTCCATCAGGGCAAGCCGCTCCAGAAGCTTGGTCGCTATATGGTGGACCGCAACAGCTGGGTCATCTATGGTATCAAGTCTTGGGCTCAAATCAATGAGCGTCGAACTTATGGCACTCTAGATACGGTGGACCAGTATGATTGGAAGCATCACTATGGTGTCCCCAAGGCGGGTACTGATGCAGAGAAGCTGCATGAGGCTCGTGAGGCTGAGTTCGCCAAGAAGTTCAAGCCCCGTGGTCGTCCGCGGAAGAATCCGTAATGGCACAGTGCAGAATGAAGTTGGATAACGATAGGCAGTGTGGTCAGTACTTGTATAAGTGTAAGAAGTGCGCAAGTGCTGGTTGTGCAAACGAAGATTGTAAAAATCAAACCTTTGACAACACGAACGGCATGTGCCTTAGCTGTCTTTGTCCTTCAGCCCGAGTTTCATTGTGATTGATTATGATGAGTTAGAAGAGATGTACGAGTATGCTTCGCCTCGTGAAGTGATTCGCAAGTCTATGGACCCTGTGGGTTCTCTGACTGACAATCGCAGAAAGGTAAAGCCAAATCGTGATGGTTCACATAAGCGTATGATGGAGTGGCAACGTGATTAGTATTTTTACAAATACCGCAGACAAGGTTGGCAACGCACTGCGAGACTTCAACGAGAGTAACCTGCCGACCGAAGGCACACTGCCCGATGTGGCGACAGGTGAGCATGCAGTACTGGGGAAGGATGCGAACCTTCCTCTCATTGTGAAAGAGCTGGCACCCGTGCAGTTGGAGAACATTGCAAGGGAGCGGGAGAAGTTGACCAAGCGGCTCGATGAGATGGCCCGATACGAGGCAACCCTGCATGCACTCCTTGAAGCACTAAAGTAAAAAAACCCGAAAGGCTGCAGCCTGGTTTTCCCCGCCCCGACCGGCGGGGTTTTTTATTGCCGAAATGATAAAACACCTGGCTGTCGATGATAAAACAGCATGGTAGTTGTGTAACAATTGTGTAACAAATACGTTAATGCCCTTGACAAACGCCTGTCCAGCTATTCCTAACCTTGTCCAATTGTAACGATGTTGCGCACCCCCTTCCCTTTCTTCGATATAGGGTTATATTTCACCCATAACCTAAAGGGAGAACAAAGTGAAGCTGCTGACTATCGGGAACACAAAGACGGCGAAGGGCGAGGCTATGGGCTACATGACCTTCATCATGCACCTCGCGCCGTCTACCTTGTCGGGATACAATACCTGCCCGATGGCGTCCGAGGGTTGTGCTTCGGCTTGTCTGAACACTGCGGGGCGTGGTCGCTTCACCGCCATTCAGGAGGCCCGTATCCGCAAGACCAAGTGGTTTTTCGAAAATCGTGAAACCTTTATGGCTCAGCTTGTGAAGGATATCGAAGCGGCTGAGCGGAAGGCTGAGCGTGAGAACATGATTCCGGTGTTCCGTCTGAACGGCACGAGCGACATCCGGTGGGAGACGGTGCCAGTCACGATTGACGGCGTGACGTATCCGAACATCTTCCTCGCGTTCCCTAATCGCCAGTTCTACGATTACACGAAGCTGACGAACCGAAAGGTCAAGGCTCTCAACTATCACTTGACCTTCAGCCGGAGCGAGACGAACGAAATCGACGCGCTCCGTATGTTGGGGCAGGGCATGAATGTCGCCGTAGTGTTCGACGAGCTTCCCGCTAAGTGGGCTGGTGTGAAGGTTATCGACGGCACCGAGACTGACCTTCGCTTCCTCGACGAAAAGTGTGTTATCGTCGGACTACTGGCGAAGGGGAAGGCGAAGAAGGACACCAGCGGGTTCACTATCCTACAGAGGGCTGCGTAATGAGACTATGTTTCAAATGTAAGTGCGTCATCCCCGGCGAGAGGCTCGAGGTGCTCCCCGATACGCAAACGTGTGTGCAGTGCAGTGGTGTCGAGAAATATGTGGGTGCGATGGTGTTTGACCATAAGACCGCAGGACGGCTGGAGTATGTCAACCCGAAGAACAAGCAAGCAGTAGAAACCCTGAAGCGTTTCGTAAACCGAGCGAGGAATTGAACATGAAGCAAAACTTTATTGACATTGTGAAATTGCTTGAATCCCCCAGCACTCGCAATCCGTTCTATGTAGTCGAGGGACCAAAGGGCAAGCACTATGTGTCGGCCCTAGGTGGGCGGGCAGCCAAGGGACTGCGAGAGGGGTCCGAGCTGAAGCTGTACCGAAACGAGGGGAAGCAGATGTCTGCCTATGTTCTCTCTAGGGCTTGACAAACCTTTCCCAACCTGTTAGATTTAGAGACTTCCCCAAACATCCAAAGAGGATACAGATGAGCATCAAGATTGTGAAGCGTGGTCGCCCCTCGAAGCAGGATATCCTTGCCCGAGAGCAGTCCAAGCCGAAGAACCGCAGTGACTCGCAGATTCTTTCCGACCTAAAGGAGCGTTTCGATATTCTTTCACTTCTCACAAAGGGTGCCGTTGCCCAGAACATCCGCGCAATGGTAGTGACCGGCGCTCCCGGCGTGGGCAAGACTTATACGGTCGAGCAGATTCTTGAGCATTCTAATGTACCGCACGAGATTGTTCGCGGCTCACTTTCCGCCATTCATCTCTATATGTTGGCTTACAAGTATCGGAAGCCGGGCAACGTGATTGTCCTCGATGACGCTGACTCCATCTTCAACGATGAGGATGCGTTGAACATTCTCAAGGCGCTCTGCGATACGAGCTCAAGCCGTAAGGTATCGTACATGAAGGAGGCTCCGCAGCTGAAGGAAGCTGACATTCCCCAGCAGTTCGAGTTCAACGGAGCAATGATTTTTATTTCGAATCTTGACTTTCAGACTTTCGTGGACGAGGGCAAGAACAAGTACGCTCAGCACTTCGAGGCTCTCATGTCTCGCTCGCTGTATCTTGACCTTCGGCTTCACAATCGTGACGAGCTCGGTGTGTGGGTGAATCACATCGCCCACGCTGGAAAGATTTTTGACCGTGAGGATGTTCCCCAGAACCTTCGGGCTCCTATCCTTTCGTTCCTCGCTACTCATCGACACAACCTGCGAGAGCTGTCTATCCGAACCCTCATGAAGCTCTGTGGATTGGCTAAAGACAATCCCGCTCGCTGGGAGTCTATCGCTCGGGTTCTCTTGACCCGCGCATAACATATGGGGAAGGTGCCCCTGCTGGCTTCGGCTGGTGGGGGCTTCTTTTTTGCCCGCGTGATAAAACAATGATAAAACACCCGAACAAACACCGAAGGAATTGTAACAATTAAAAGAAATATGCCCCACCCCCTTGTGTTCTATTCAATATAGGTTTATAATACACTATAACCTAAACGGAGAACGAAAGCAGATGGCATGGATGAACCAAGAGCGTAAGGCGAAGATTGTGACGGCGGCTAAGCCCGTACTCGCTAAGTATGGAATGAAGGCGACCTTCCGCTGCACTCAGCACTCTATCACCTGCACCCTTAAGTCTGGGTCGATCGATTTCCTCGCGGATATGAATACGCAGCGCACGATGATGGATATCGCCTCGGTGCGGGAGCGGTATAACTTCGAGGTGAACCCCTACTGGTATGACGAGCACTACAAGGATGGAACGGCGAAGGATTTCATCGGTGAGATGATTTCTGCGCTGAAGGCGGCCGACTATTACGACCGCTCCGACATTCAGACGGACTACTTCGACACCGCGTATTACTACAACCTGAAGGTGGGCGACTGGAACAAGCCCTACACTCTCACCAAGTAAGAGGAAAGCATGAATATCCCAAACCCAGCCCATCCTATGTTCAAGACGCAGTTAGACATCGTGGCCCAAACGTTCGAGGCTCTCGCAAAGGCAGTGGACAATGCCCCGTATAACTACGAGGTCGAGGAAGCCCTTAACGAGCTACGCACCGAGCTGATGGAGCTTGGGGCCAACATTCTACGATAAGAGGAAATAAAAATGCGCATTTCAATTGACCAAGTGCTAGAGGCAGTGGAGTCTGGGGAGTATATCGGCATCTGCATTGCGTGTGGACATGAGCAGGAAGGTGTGGAGCCGGACGCTCGAGCCTACTCCTGCGAGTCCTGCGATGCCCGCAAGGTATACGGCGCAGAGGAGCTACTCATGCTGGTGGGCGTTACACCTTCAGCGATTGAGAGGCTTTTCTAAAATGGCAAAGCGTGTACGGCTCGGCAGTCTTTATACAATCACCGACCTGAGCGTCTTTGAGTGGCTCGACGGTTTCCAGCCCGGCGACCTGGTGCAGGTGGTCAATCCCCCAGGCGGCAGGACAAGTGGACAGCTACGGCATGTGCGTAGGATGAGCGACCAGCATATCGGTTTCTGCAATATTCAATACCTGGAGCCCTATCGTGCTCACTAAACGGCTCCCCCACCTATCGGGCATGCGGCAGTGGGTCTATACTTGCAAGACTGCGCACTACTCTTGGCAGACGATCGTAATGGCGAAAAGCATAAAGGATGCCCGGCGCATGGGATATCGGGATGCCCTTGCCGTGATGGGGCGCTGTGCCGTCATCCGTTCCGACGATGTACGGCCTGCCTGAAAATGATAAAACAGGTTTACATAATACACATTATCGGTAGTTCGGGATATCTTCGGGGCGTTAATGCCATAATGTCATAATGTCGCACCCGCCTGTCAATATAACCTATTAACGGGGACCGTCAAACCTGGACAGCCCCCACCGTGAAAGCTGGACAGGTCCTAGTAGTCCTCCTCCCAGTGCTCGACGGGCATGAGCTCCTGCCCCGCCCAGTTATAGAGCCGACCGCAGTGGTCGCACTCACAGGTGAATTCACCGAGCCACACCTTGTGGCCGCAGTGGCAGGTGCCGGACTCCACACGGCCCTGCTCGTCACGCTGGATGTTTTTAATCATACCGCAATTTACACCAAAGCGGTCAATAAGTCAATACCCAAAAAATGATAAAACGGGGTCAAAATATGATAAAACGGTGTGTCATTTTAACACAGGCCGGAATATGTCAAAATGTCTGACGGCCTGTCATTATAACATATTATTAGGAGCCGTTCCTTCCCCTTTCGGACCATGCCTGCATCGGGACCATGCGGAGGACATAGCGATGGGGCCCCTCACTGGCTGGTGATACATAGCGGTCAGCCACATACACGCAATTAATAATACTGCCGTCTGGCTGTTTAATCTGTACCATAAACTCCAGTTCCCCATGCGCTTGTAGGTCATGCGTCAACTGATTATATAATTCCCGTACCAGCATACCCCACCTCCAAAAATGATAAAACGACCATAAAATATGATAAAACGGACCCCTATTAGCGGTCCATATTACGGCTAATACGCATCAATACTAATGTAGTTATTAGCGCGAATAACCACGGCCAGCCATTAGGTATTGTCATTTGGCGGTCCATCGGTCAACGCTGCATATACAATACACGCTATGATGACTATTAGCCAGAACGCTTCTTTCATATCGGTCACGCCTCCATTATCTCATCATCAGTACATACACACAGCTGGTCAGAGTCCTCTAAGCGCACCGTATAGTAGTGTGTATAGCCGTCATAGGCAATTTCAATCTTTTCAATAGTCCCATATTGCCCATTACAAGACGGCTCAGAGTGATTCATAATTTCAATGAGTTGATTCACCTCGTACATAACACGCTCCAAGAAAAAGACTTTATAGAAAACACGCTATACTTCAGGAAAAATTTTGCTCGCGATGAATGAACACGAGCCTTTCAACTGCGGGTGACGGTATAACGACACCATCACGACACCTGTAGCCGATATTGCGTTAATTAATAATACTATATATTAAAGATATATGTTATTTTAAGGCTGGTAGTCCTCTGCCTCTGCCGCCGGTTCCCCCTCATAGTAGGTATAGACACAACCTGCACTACAGAATACCCGGTGGTCTTTCCAGTATACGCCGGGGTTACCTGGAACGACTGGGGTACTACAGGTATAACAGGTATATAGGGGTTCATGTGTGGCGTGGTCTATGCTTCCGGTGTACATACTGCCTCCTTTATAGGCGTATCTGTATTACTACTATTTGCATTATTATTAAATATAGTGGGGGTGACCACAGGTTGTCAACCACTCTATATTAAATACTATTTATTAACACTCGGTGGGGTTGAGCGGACCCCAATGGGTTGTCAGGTTGGACTTGCCCGTATAGACTTTATGCTGAGCCAAGACCTCATCTAGCTGCTTATTGGTCTGGTTCTCTTCCTCAATCAAATACTCATTAGACATTTCAATGACCGCATCCTTCCAGCTATCTTCGTGATATCCAGCGGCGATAGCGAGGCTCCGGCAGCTATCCAAGAACTCATGCATATCAATATCGTCGGGTTGAGTGATATTGGTCGTCTTATTGAAAGAGGTGACCGATAGGGTGATTTCGTCTTTGTGCATTTTCTTTTTCCTCAATTAAATAGTGTTTAACAATTACTCTGGATTATCAATAGCAGCCTGAATCACATTCTCCACTGCCCGATACTTCTTATATAGAGCTTCCAGAACATAGCCATTAAAGAGCTCCTCTTCCACCAGCTTGCTATACTTCTCCAAGTCCTCATAGGAAAGTGGCGTCTGTTCATCGGAGTTCAACACACTTTCTCCCGCAGTCAGCTTCTTATACAAGCCCTCCAACTCTGGGACATAGGCAGATGCCTTAATGAGAGTGCGTTCAAAATCCTTACGATAGGTGGGGTTCTCTAACTTATCCCATCCAATTTCAATCTGGTCTGCGGCAATTGCTGCCTCTTGCTTCAACTGACTGATATCCATTTTACACCTTTGTATGTTTACATTGTTTACGATACATGAACCCATAACACGTGCAAGTCTTACGTCCATCCTTGTATGTACGCACTACATACTTCTCGTTACCCTTCGTACTCCACACATTCTTCTCTGTATATTCTGCAACGGGAATATTACGTACCCATTCAATCTGCTCAAAGGTGATACCAGGCGTAACCGCCACAAAGTAGTGGTCCCACTTCTCACCATTGACTTCCCAGATAGTCCCTGCCACGATTCGGTCATGCTTTGTTCCCCGAACGATGGCAGGGGCTAGACTGGACTTGATACGGAGTTTCATATATTTGTATTAAAAGGGGTCCGCAGGGTTCTTCGTCGGCTGCTCCCACGGAGCAGTAGCACCACCGGCCACGGGGAGATACTTCTGGACCAACTGCTTCATATAGGTCCGCTCAGAGTCATTCCCACCGGCGTTTGAGAAGAAGGGATAGATACAAGCCTCAGCCGTCTCCGCAAGTGAGAACCCATCATTCAATAGACCCGCCATCTCGACCGTGATACGTGACGAGATAGAGGTGGTCACCTTCGGGTCTTCGCTACGAACCTGCTGCCTGGTGTGGTCAGCAATCTCTGCGATAGACTCCAGAAGGTTAATCTCAACCTCAGGATAGGTCATCTGAAGAAGCGTGACCTCATCACTCATGCTGAGCGGCTCCATCTCGACAATCGAAGCGAAACGGTCCAACATTGCTCGGTCAAGAACACGGGTTGCAGTATACTCAGCACCGATGTTCGCAGTGGCGATAAAGGTCACACCCTTCGCCACCTTGATGGTCGGCGTATTCGGCATTTCGTCAATACGAAGATACCGCTGATTCTCGTCAAGCACCGTCATCAGAATATTCCAGGCGTCAGCGTGACCACGGGTCAGCTCGTCAAGAAGAATGATAGCGTTCGGCGTCTGAATCGCCTTGACGAACAGAGCCTCTGCGACGAAGGTTCCCTTGTCCTTGCTGTAATGGGTATTTCCGATAAGAGTAGAACGCGGGTCTTGGGTCGCACCGACATTGAAGTAGAAGAACTCACGACCGTCCAGTGCTCCCGCAATCGTCTGAGCGGCAAGAGTCTTACCACAACCCGAAGGACCAGTCATCAGAATATTCTTACCACGAAGAACCGAGCGCATCAGATACCGCCACTTCAACGGCGAGATAATGAGATGGTCGGGCTTCAACTCCTCGCACTTGGAAAGGAAATCGGTAACATCCTTCTCCAACTCGTTCTTCACATTACCAGTGCGCTTGGTCGGAACCGCCTGCTTGGCAAGAGCCTCGAAATCGGAAAGGTCGGTGTCACGCCACTGCGTCTTACCCGTCTTGGTCTTGACCAGACGAAGAGCACACTCATTGTGGAGGGCTCGCTTACGGGCGTGGACTGGAACCTTGCGGGTCACATCCTTACCGTTGGCGTCAACAGCAGTCATATCATCCAGAACCTTTACAATCGTATCCATGTAACCCTCGTAGTTTGGTGTGATTTTGAACATACTGAAATATATACCGCACACTCGTATTTGTCAATTTCACCAACATTAAGATTTCATTAAGATTCCTAATATAAGGTAATAAAAAAGGACACCCGAAGGTGTCCTTATTATAAACTATTAATTAAAATATTAATTTGAACCAGAAATGAAATAGCAAAGTACTTGACCACTTGTGACAGTAGATGTCCCGCTACCACTGGTAATGACAGTAGAGGTGGGAATAACTTGTACTAATTGCCATTTACTTGCTCCTTGGGTATCTAACCACGAAGTGAGGTTAGCAGACCCAGAAGGCATGACTTCGACTTTATACCAGAATCCGGCCATATTATTACTCAGTTAAGTGTGATTATAAATATCAAGAAAATTAGTAAACTTCTCTCCACATTATAGTACCACCAATGTTGGTAGTGCTGGTAGTCATATTTTTTACAGCAAGTATATAAATTTCACTATTATCACTATTATAGTTTTGGGCGATGAAATTAACGCGGGTATCAATACCAGGTGTTTGTTGTTGTCCGGCGATATTATTACCACCACCAACACCACCTGCGAAAATAAATCCACCAAGTAATGCACTACCACTAGTTAATCCATACGAAGTTGCGGTGGTGTTATATTCAACAACAGAATTATCACCTACCGACACCCAACTACCGCCAATAAGTGAGGAGGACGCTGGAAGTTTTACTAATTGATATTGCACCGTTTGACTTTCTGTAAATGCACCAACACTGGTCACACGAACGAATGCACGATTTGGTAATCCCGAATATGAATTTTTTAATCGAACGGCCATCACAGGCATCGTTGCACTGGACGTTAAACTACGAAGGGATGGACTACTCAGTGCTTGTGCAATCCCACTTTCCATATATCCACCTTCACTACCAACCGTCGAACAGATTTGTTCCATACTTCCTGTAGAAGCTGTGGATGTGTTGATGACTTCACAACGAATAGGAAGATTTGGGTTCGTCATATATGCCACCGCAGTTGTATTTGAGTGGTCAAAGGTATGACAGATAACCGTGCTTCCTTTATATACGAATCCACAACGAACACGACCAACTGCTAACCATTGGAAATCAATATAGAAGAGTTGTGATTTGGTAATATCAAGTACGAAATCACCAGAGAGTAGTGTATTGATACTCCAGTTTTCTTGTTTAACTCGTTCTTCTGTTATTGACCCAGTGCCATTAGTAGATGAACGAATAACAAGTTGTAAACTACCTGTTTGGTCTTGTTCAATGAAGATACCATTGTGGTCATCATAATATCCAGTGCGTTTAATGACTCCAGCTTGTGCTGCACCCATTACAACACTGCTAAGAATTAATTGACTCTTTCCCGGCATATAGTTGTGATACATCTTTGTTTGATGTACTGCACGACTTCCTGATGTCGCTGGAACAGCGAGGGTTACCGATGAACGATTTGGATTAAATGTTATCGTTCCATTCGATGCGGTGAAATCAACGAAGTTATTGTCAATTGCATAAATGTGTTTGTAATCATTTAGTGTATAAACTTCGGACACACGTTGACGACCAAATGCATCCACCGCCGTACTTGTAGAACCACTTGCTAAGGTTCCAGCAGTTGAAGCTTTCATGTACGCATGTTGATTGTACAAATGCACCAATTCCCAACCTTGTAAGCCTACTTCATTTAAAAATGTTTCCGATTCTGGCGTTACCCAATCTGGTATTTTTACAATCTTGTGCTGTGTCATATAATCACCTAAAGAGGTCAATATATAAATAGGATATAATAACAGAAAACCCCCACATTTCTGTGGAGGTTTCCTATTTCCGATTTATTCTTTTATTCCTTAATCAGTAGGAGCTTGTTCAAGGTCTTAAGAACATTCACCACATTCTTTACATCCACGAACTCCGCCTCTTGCCCATACATATTGCGGAAGAACTTCGTCGTGTAGGACTCATTGTGAGAATGATAGTCACTAATGAAGTAACTCATAATACGAATCCCCATCTCACGCATGATACGAACCGTATTCTTGGTCTGCTTCATCGCCTGCTCACCACCATAGTCAAACCGCTTTCCGTTGTGGCTGAACGAGCACCCCGGCTCACCATCAGAGAAGTTGATGAAGTATACCGTGTGCGTCTTGACACACTCCTGCATCAACTCAATCGTGCTGTGGTAGCACAATCCCTCAGGAGTAGAACCGTTAGACGCAAGGTATGGGAACAGTGCCTTCGCCTTGACGAACGTATCTACACGGCTATCATACACAACCGCCACAGTCGGAATCCCACTACCGACATTTCCACGGAGCGAAATCACCACATCAAGATTACGAATCTTATCAGCGGCGAAGGCAAGAGCCGTCATCACCGTCATCACACGCTCCCACTTGCCACCCCACATCGAACCAGAGGCATCCACCGACAGATAGAGAAGAGCCGGATTGTACGAATCAACCGTAGTCCGCTTGAACACATTCTCAATATCCATTCCCAACTGCGAGAGGATACGGCGGTCAATCTTCCCATGCTCTTGACGAGTAAAGTGTGTAATCTGCGGCTCGTTACGAACCTGCAACTTATGAGCGAGAACCTGTCCCATACGAATCCCAGCAAGGAATCCACGATAGGTCTGGTTACGGTCAGAGTCGCGCCACGTACCATCACCACTAAACGCCCACACATTCGCAAATGGGAACCAATCCGACTTCATAATTTCCTTCGTGAGCTTCTTCGTAACGAGGCACGGAACCTTTCCATAAATCGGGTCAGAATTCTCCGACATTTCAGCCGCCGCAGATTCCATAGACTCAATCTGCGTCTGCTCATTCTTCTTAATTTTCTTCTTACGAGCAGTCTGATTCTGAATGTCCTTCATCTTCTCCATTGCCTTCTTACCCCTACCCGCATTAAACTTCTTCTGTGGAAGGTCATAATTCGGCATCCCCTCACCCTCCAGCTCCTTGCCATCATCTTCCATCTCAATAGGAATACCATCCATTCCATCATCGCCAGAATTGTTCTCATCCTCTTGGTCAGCATAGAACTTGGCGCGCTTGAGAATCTCCACCATCAGCTCGTTCGCAGTCTTCCACAGAAGCGGGAACTGGTCATAATGGTAAACAACAAGTTCATTATCAGCAACAGGATTGGATACAACCGCACCAGACTTCTTCCATCGGATAGAATCCGGCATATGCTTCTCATCAAAACGACGAATGTTCTGGAGGTCAATCATATCTACCATCTTGGACAGCCCCGGCAACGCCTTCTTGTCAAAGTGCGGAGAGAAAATCATAAGAAGCCAATTCACATAATTCTCCACAGTCGGCTTACGCCAGTCGGGATTGAACTGGAGATTCTTTTCCACATCAGAATTAAAGAAATACTTCTTATACATCGCATCATAGTACGGACGATAGCCAGGAGCCGAACGATACACATACGAATCAATACGGCGGTCCTCAATGATATTCATCAACTGCTGAATATACCGACGAAGTGTATTGAGAATAGCCTGATTCTCACGCATGTTGTCATAAACATCATAATTACCGTCACGAACCGCCTTCACCTTCACCAACTTCCGAAGGTCGGGATGAAGCGCAGAGTAGAACACTTCGTGATGTTGATTAATCGCACGAAGGAAACCGAAATCAGAAAGGAGACAGTGCGACCCTTCATGCAAAGCAAGACCAACCATCGGGTCAAAGTTTGAAGTATTGTGGTCAGCCGAAATCACCACCGTCTTACCATCGGTGTATGAATCCCGACCTGACGAATACTTAACATGAATAGAAGAATCATTCGTGAGAATACGAACGAAGTTGGCAACAGCTCGACGAATCGTAGCAAGCTTCACGATACGGTCAATACCCGCAGAAACGTCAAGCTCATCCTTATTGACATCCTCCGTATCGAAATCAAAGACGGAAGTATCGTCAACCCAATAGGAACTGTGTGCTTTGTGCTTGGTCATAAAATCCCGTGGTTAAGAGGTATACTATAAATCTACTATAATAGAAGAAAAAGTAAAGTGCATGAACATTAAGATTTCATTAAGATTTTGGTCCGTAATAGGGTAATAATTGGATAAACCCGTTATAATCAGATATTTATAGGGAGTGTATTTTATAACGATTTATTAGGAATCTATGCCAAATAATAATATCACAGAATTTCAGATATTACGAGGAACGTCAGGGTCTAACGCTGCGTATGTTGGATTGCCTGGCGTTCTTACTGCGGATATAGAATCCACAACAGCAAGTGGATTTGGAGTTATTCGATTACACGCCGGCGACAATAAACCCGGTGGATATCTAATCGCTGGTGTAGGCGGCGGTTCTTCTGCGGGTAGTAGTGGAACTAGTGGAGAAACATTTGGTACCAGCGGTACTAGTGGCGCAAACGGAGCACCAGGTTCATCAGGTTCATCAGGTAGTTCTGGTAGAGATGGAGCTATGGGGCTTCCAGGTCCAGTAGGTGGCGGTGGTAGTTCTGGTACATCTGGAGCAGATGGTACATCTGGAACGGCAGGAACGGCAGGAACCTCAGGCTCAAGTGGAAGAGATGGAGCAATGGGTCTTCCTGGTATACAAGGTAATCAAGGTAATCCGGGTACATCGGGTTCTTCTGGACGAGATGGTACATCTGGTACTTCTGGAAGTACAGGAACATCGGGTAGTTCCGGCCGTGACGGCGCAATGGGGCTTCCAGGCCCAGTCGGCGGTGGTGGAACCGCTGGTACCGCTGGCTCGTCAGGCTCCTCTGGCATAAATGGTACTTCTGGTACTTCTGGAACTACTGGAAGTTCTGGTACTTCGGGGTCATCTGGTACTGGAGGTAGTTCAGGAACTTCAGGTACCTCTGGTAGCTCGGGTACTTCTGGTAGCGCAGGAACATCGGGGTCATCAGGCAGCTCAGGTCGTGATGGTGCTATGGGGTTACCCGGCGTGTCGGGTAGTGGGGGCACATCTGGTACAGCTGGAACTAGTGGTAAAGACGGACAGTCCAATGACTTGTTCCCATATCAAGCAAACACAAATGCAACATCAGGTAATCCTGGTAGTGGTCATATCCTCTGGAACAACGCTACACAAGCATCAGCTACGGAACTTGTCGTAAGCCATTTAGACCAAAATAATGAAGATATAGATATTTTCTTAGCTATCATCCCATCAGGGTCGTTGATAGTAATACAAGATGCGGACAATTCAAGTAATTTTCAAAAATGGACGGTGGGGACTGGTGTAGAAACTGGACCCAATGCGTACTGGACATTCCCAATAGTATTAGTTCAATCAACATATTCATTCTCAAATGATGAAAATGTTTTATTAATTGTTGCACAACTACCTGTGGGTACATCCGGTACAGCAGGAACCAGTGGAACATCGGGGACCGCCGGTAGTTCTGGCACTGCGGGTTCATCTGGATACACACCGATAAAAAACGTTAACTATTTTGATGGTAGTTCTGGAACATCTGGAGTCCAAGGTACCTCAGGTTCATCTGGGTCTTCTGGCACAGCTGGTAGTTCAGGCTCAACTGGAACTTCTGGTAGTTCTGGAACAAGTGGCACTGCTGGTACATCTGGGTCCGCGGGCACAAGTGGAACATCAGGTACTTCTGGCAGTTCTGGCCGCGATGGGGCAATGGGATTACCGGGTCCAACAGGTGGCGGCGGAAGTTCTGGAACATCTGGCATAAACGGTAGTTCAGGAACAAGTGGAACATCTGGCTCAAGCGGTAGCACGGGAACTTCAGGCAGTTCAGGTTCAACAGGAACAAGCGGAAGTGCCGGTACATCAGGGCAAAATGGAAGCTCAGGCACATCTGGTCAAAATGGAACAAGCGGAAGTAGTGGTACTAGCGGCACTTCGGGTAGTTCAGGAACTACGGGCACAAGTGGAAGTTCTGGAACAACGGGAACAAGCGGAAGTTCTGGAACAACTGGCACCAGTGGTTCGGCAGGAACATCAGGCACATCGGGAAGTGCGGGAACATCGGGAACCGCAGGAAGTAGTGGAACGGCAGGAACAAGCGGAAGTTCTGGTACATCGGGAACATCTGGAAGTAGTGGTTCTACAGGAACATCAGGCACCTCGGGTTCATCGGGTTCATCTGGTAGAGATGGTGCTATGGGACTCCCAGGTGTGTCTGGTAGTGGAGGAACATCCGGTACAAGTGGAGGAACAGGTAGTTCAGGTACCTCAGGAAATAATGGAGCGCCTGGTTCATCCGGCAGTTCTGGTACCTCTGGTACCTCTGGTAACAATGGCGCACCAGGATCAAGTGGCTCATCAGGAACATCTGGTAACAATGGTGCGCCTGGGTCATCGGGTAGCTCAGGAACATCTGGAGCAAATGGTACGAGTGGCAGTTCTGGTACTTCTGGAGCAAATGGTGCCAACGGAACCAGCGGGTCATCCGGCACATCGGGAGTATCGGGGACCGCTGGTACTTCCGGCGCAGGAACGATTAGTGGTGGTACGGCAGACCGTGTAGCAGTTTTCTCTGGAGCAACTACGTTAACCAGCTACGCAAATCTACGATGGGATAGTGCCAATAGTCGATTGGGTATCGGCGGTGCTCCATCGTACCCACTTCACGTGAACGGCGAAATCTATGGAACCGACAATATCACCGCGTATTCTGATGAACGAGCAAAGAAAAATATTGTAACTATTCAAGATGCATTAAAGAAAGTAATGGAACTTCGTGGTGTATACTTTGATTGGAAGGATAAAGACAAACGAGGTATCGGTGTAATCGCACAAGAAACATTGAAAGTGATTCCAGAAGTGGTTAGTTATGCAAAAGATATTGACCAATATTCCGTTGCCTATGGCAATATAGTTGGATTACTGATTGAAGCAATCAAAGAACAACAAAAACAAATTGATGAATTGAAGAAGAAATTAGGGACGGACTAGGTTATGGTATTACCAAGTACTGGGAATTTAATTAGTTTTAATCAAATAAGAATAGAACTTGGTGTGCCTTCACAGCCTGGTTTTGATATTGGTCGCGCAGCGGATGGGTTTTTTAGTCCAATTCAAAACTGTGAAAATCCATATCCAACACCAACCAATCCAGATGCAATAAGTGAATGGTGGAGTTACGACCACAGTAAAAAGGCTTCGTTCTTTGCAGATGGTAAAACTGGGGACACTTGTTATAATATATGTAATGGTGCAGTAAGTTGCAACGTTTCAGTATATAGTTTTAATTCATTATATTATACGGGCGATAATGTATGTACTACCTTGATAAACACTAAGTTTATTCCTCCAACCGCATGTTCTGGTGGTACATTCTCTGGACAAACTTGTTATACCTTTACTAATGGTACTATAACTGCGACTGAAATCTGTACGCTGTGTTCTCCGCTGGGGGACGCTTGTATTGATGGTTCAACCTGTTGTTCTGGTGCATGCTGTAATGGTTTTTGCGATACATCAGCATGTTAAACAAATACAAATGTACACTTGACAGATATTTATAGAAGTATTATAATTAATAATTAATACAGAGAGTATTCAATATGGCTAGATATTATGCACGATTTGACCACGGAGTTGAGGCCACATTAGGAGGAACAGCCTCAACAGCAAACTTTTTTGAAAGAAGAGTTATTGGGTCCACTACATCATCGAATGCGGTTTTGGTGACAAAGCGAGAAGCTTTGTCAAATGCCATGCAAGCACAACTCGACGGTGTTAATAAAGACCCGACACAAGGTCCAATCATTCCACAATCAAATACCGCCGGTAATGTAAACAACATTACACGTGGTGGTGGAAACTTGTCGTGGACGAATGTATACAAAACTACGGCAATTCCAGGAGTAGCGTATCCTGCGGATTTTAGAACAAGACCAACCTCATCAATCTTTACTGATGATGGTAACTTAACCGCAGCTTCACCCGCCGACGGCGGCACCATTAGTGATACTTTGTATACCGAAGCAGGTGATGCACTTAACAATGTTTTAACCTCTATTAAAAAAACTAAAAGTGGACTAACACCGATAGCCCCACCATTTACTGAAGATGGTAGTCCGTATACCAGATTAGGAACGAATCCGGGTCGCACACTACATGGTCTTTGGCATGATGTGGATTTAAATTATTTTGCGTGGGATGACTTTACGCCGGGTCAACCACAAACTTTTACTTATAAGTTCCCGGTAGCAAATAATGATAATCCTCCCAAAATTTTCTTAGAAGCAGGTGACCCATTGTATGTAGTACTTCAATGGACTCCTGAATTTTTGTCAGATAGAGCAGGAGACGCATTACTGTATTTCAAAACAATACGGTCAGATAATCTTGTAACTATTGATACAATAAATGTGACCGTGACGGACCCACCACTTAGTCCGACAAACAACCTTCCATATTACAGTGCAAGTCTTACTGCAAATTTGTACAGTTTGTCGTGGCCGGGAGCACAGTACAATATAGAAAGTAGTGTACAGTTCAGAGATGCAACCATACCTGCGCACACTAGTACAGTTGTTACTAATAATTTAGAAAACGCAGTACAAATAATCAGAGTATATGCTATTACGGGTATTGGTCCGTATGCTACAACCAACGAAGTATGTGCTGCAACAACTACTACGGTGTTCTATAACGATGGAGCAGGTACCATAGCAGGAACACTACAATTATTCAGTAACAAAACTGGTACTTACGCATCGGCCGGATATTACAGAGATCCAGGCGGTCCAAGTGGCGTTGGTTATATTAGTTGGGACGGTGGCGCTGTTGTATCAACTGGTACATGCCCATAACATATTAACTTTTAATTAAAGGTTTTATACATATGAAAAAAGTGGTTTTTATTGCACCCCATCTGTCAACGGGCGGAATGCCCCAATACCTCGTCAAACAAATAGAACTCATTAAGGATGATTGTGAGGTCTATTGTGTTGAATGGGGTAATGTGACAGGTGGGGTTCTTGTTGTCCAGCGTAACAAAGTAGTCAATCTATTAGGTGACCGATTGATTACCCTTGGGGAAAATAAGCATGAACTTTTCGATGTAATTAAGAAAATTCAGCCAGACATTATTCATCTACAAGAAATCCCCGAACTGTTCATGCAAGGAGATGTGGCAGATAAACTGTATTCATCCGATAGAAACTATTCTATTATAGAAACCTCACACGATTCTGGATATAATACAGACAACAAAGTGTATTTGCCAGATAAGTTCTTGATGGTGAGTAAGTATCAAGAAAACCTATATAAAAAGTTTGACATCCCATGCGATGTGGTCGAATATCCTATTGAGAATAAAGTCAGAACCAAGACCAGAGAACAAGCACTTCGTGACCTTGGACTGGACCCCAATCTTAAGCATGTAATTAATGTAGGATTGTTTACTCCCCGTAAGAACCAAGCGGAGATTATTGAATATGCACGGGTGTTACAAAATTACCCGATTCAGTTCCATTTCATTGGGAATCAAGCTGACAACTTCAAATTCTATTGGGGACCACTGATGAAAGACTTTCCATCAAACTGTAAGTGGTGGAATGAACGGACAGATGTGGATAACTTTTATGAAGCCGCAGACTTATTCCTATTTACCTCCCGTGGTCACGCAACTGATATGGAAACTATGCCCCTTGTCATCCGAGAATCATTAGGGTGGAAGGTGCCGTCATTGATTTACAATCTTCCAGTTTATATGGGATACTTTGACAAATACGAAACAATTGAGTATCTTACAGAAGATTTGCAGAAGAATGCATATCGTATTGCAGAAAAGTTAGTAAAAGACTATGTACCCACACCCTCTATAAAAATGAAATCAAATCATAAGTTTACATCTCGATGGAGTCTACAAGAACAACAAATATATTATTCGGTAGACCAACCAATAGATTTTCCAATATTAATTTCATTAAAAGAATATAAATCTAATGCGGTACTCTGGTCATCGGTAATGGATTCCTTAGCACCATATATTGAATATTGGATGCGTCCGGTTGATAAGCATGTACATTCATATGAACATGACCCTAACTTTATGGGGGTTAAGCTTTGCATTTATAACAACGAAACGGGAGAGCAGTTGTATGAGCATCCATATGTACACACATATGTTAACTTGCCTACACTGACCCTCAGTAATTCTGTCCCATACCAATTTAATTTCTTAGAATACTTTGTTCACCAAAAATACGGTAAGTGGTTAAACAAGCCATATAAAACCGTTGTTGACGCTGGTGCAAATGTAGGCGTATTCAGTTCATATATGTTAATGAATGATTTTGCCAAGAAGATTGTTGCGATTGAATGTGACAAGAAAGCATTGAAAGACTTACAAAGAAACTTTAAACATAATACTACGGTTACTGTTTTGGCAAAGGCACTACACCATTCACCAGAGCCAATCACATTCTACCATTCACCAGATAATCCAGTTATCAGTAGTACCTTATCTCCTGATAGACTGGAATCACATATGGCTGGAGTAAAGGGTAATGTGACCGAGATAGTTCCTACTGTAACATTAGAGCAATTGACCAGTACATACGGTGAAATAGACTTATTGAAGATTGATATCGAAGGAGCGGAATACGATATCATCTTACACGCAGACCCATCGGTTTTTAAAAATGTAAATAATATTTTCTTAGAATGCCATTTCTTCGAAAAGGATTACAAACAAAAATATACTACGATGTTAAATAAAATAAAATTAATGGGATACACGGTAGAAGAGTTTAAGCCAAATCAATTTGAAGCAGCAGGAACAAGTGAATGTATATTCGCAACTAAGGTAAAGTAAAATGGTTATATTTTTATATACAAATAAAGTTTGCGAACATCAGGCAATTACTTGTATCAAGTCAATGAAACCACATCTGACCGATGATATTAAAGTAGTGTATTTTACGATAGGATTCATTAGTTCCTTTGAAACTAAAAACTTAATAAAAGTACCGATTCCAGAAAGAAACTATCCTACATTCCATTATTACAAGGCAGAATTGTCGTTAGATGTAATGAAAATGTTTCCAGATGAGCAAGACTTCATCTTCACAGATACAGACATACTCTTCTCTCATCGGATGGACTTTCATAAACTAAAACATAATCACAACTATGCGTTGGGAGTGTTCGGACCACACGAATTACCGTTTATTTGGTCACGTGACGCCGATGGAAGTAACTACCAAGAGTACAATGAAAAGCTATTAATGAAGTATTTTAATGTAGAAGATAAGTCTGTGCGATACCAGTGGTCGTGCTTCTATGTATTCAATAGAAACTGTCAAGAGTTCTTTGAAGAATACACTTCTATGTGTAAGAATGAGTATCTAATTTCTAGACGCAAGTGGTATTACCCATTTCACGATGAAACTTCATTTAATGTTTGTATTTGGAAACGCGGAGGTACTGAGAGTTTAGGATTTATATTCGTAAACACTCACGACATCAATACTGTTAAATTAACTGAAGAGTCTGCTGTAGCTGACACGCGACTTGGAAAGAATTTAGACGAAACTGGAGCTGATTGGGAGTATATACATGACTCTAGTAAAGTTCTATTATATCACGGGTTTAAGGAAGAAAAATCCACAAACGAAGTATTGGACTACCTACTATGCGAATAGTAAATGTAACGCCTGGACTTATACCTATTCCTCCGAATGGGTGGGGTGCGGTAGAAAAGATTATTTGGGAAACCCATAAGAACTTATTAAATCTAAATCACGAATCTCGTATATTATATAGAAGTGAAGTAAAACACGGGGAGCATGATGTTGTACATGTTCACATTGCAAATTTAGCATTAGAACTACAAGAGGTTGGTATACCCTACTATTTTACATTTCACGACCACCATGCGTATCTATATGGAAAAGATTCTCCAGTATATAAAGAAAACTTACAGGCCATGCGGGGTTCTATAAAATCGTTTGTTCCTGCAAAATACCTTGTAGATTATTTTGAGGGAATCCCAGAGTATTTCTCTCACGGAGTAGACACTTTATATTTCTCTGGACCAGATACTAGACCTATTCATAAATTATTATGTGTGGCTAATAATGGGTATGCGTATGACCAATCAATTGACCGTAAAGGATTTGGTATTGCTATAGAAGCAGCACAGAGATTGGGACTCCCAATCACAATCGCTGGTCCATCTAACAATAAAAATTATTTTGAGAAGAATCCACCAACATACGATAAACTAACTATTCTATATGACTTGTCAGAAGAAGAACTATTGACAGTATATCGTAACCATAGTATATTTCTACATCCTTCTCAGTTGGAAGCAGGACATCCAAACTTAACATTGGTAGAAGCTTTGTCTTGCGGATTACCAGTGGTGGGAACATTTGAGCAGAACAATAGTTTAGATGGTATGGAAATTGTAGAGGCGGAAGTAGGTGCGGTTGTGCAGGGGATACAGCGTGTTATAGAGAATTACACGGCATATACGACTTCTGCCAGAAAACATGCAGAACTATTAGATTGGTACAACAGAACAAAAGAGTTAGTATCTATCTATACAACAAATGAGTTACCTTCTATGAAAAAACAATTAATAAATCACTATAAGAATACACCAATACTAAAGAAGTCACAGGTGAGAAAGTTTAATTTCAATTGTATAAATGGAATGTTTGCTGAAATCCTTGGCGGACAAGATATAAAATATTCCGTAAAGTTTATTGATAAGAAAACCGATACTGTGGTTTATAACACCGAGTTGACTCGTAATTCTTGGGCAAAACCAAATATAAAATATTATGTTGATTGGCGCGTAGAAATTACCGAAAAGAATACGGGACAGTCAATGGCATATAATTTAGAATTAAAAGGAAATCGGGTATATATTGCTTTGGATTCTAAATCTTTAGGAGATACTTTTGCCTGGATTCCTTATGTAGATGAATTTAGAAAGAAACATAATTGCGAAGTAATATGCTCTACCTTCTGGAATGACTTGTTCATATCAGAATATCCAGAAATTACATTTGTCACCCCAGGTGAGACAGCTCATAATCTTATGGCTATGTACGTAATTGGATTATTTCATACAGGTAATACTTTTGACAGCGATAAACACCCAACCAACCCGATAAGTGTTTCTTTACAGCAAATAGCATCAGATATATTGGGATTAGAATACAAAGAAATACAACCAAAAGTAAAACAACCCGACATAGATAATACAGATTCCAAGTTAGTGACCATAGCCACACACTCTACTGCCCAATCTAAATACTGGAATAATCCATTTGGGTGGCAAGAAGTAGTAAACTGGTTGAAAGAACGAGGTTATACCGTAAAACTACTGTCCCAAGAAGAAGATGGATATATGGGAAACCGAAATCCTGCTGGGGTAGAACAATTTCCAAGGTCACCTATTGATAAAGTTATAGAAGAATTAAAGAGGTCAAAGGCATTCATAGGTATCAGTAGTGGATTGAGCTGGGTAAGTTGGGCGGTGGGAACACCAACCGTGATGATAAGTGGGTTCACCGAACCATTCAATGAGATGCAGGATTGTATCAGAATATCTGCACCAAAAGGAAAATGTTCTGGATGTTGGAACCGACATAAGTTTGACCCAGGCGATTGGAACTGGTGCCCAGATCATAAAGGAACTCTGAGACAATTCGAATGTTCCCGTGAGATTACCGCAGATATGGTCATCAAAGAACTAGAAAAGATACTATAAAGAAAAACGACAACCTTAATTCAGGTTGTCGTTTTCGTTTTCCACCACTTCATCATCCCAATCAAGTCCCATCGCTTCGTAGTACAACTCAACATTCCAGTTTCCTAAAAAGACCTTCTGAGCCACAGACCGGAATTCTGAAAGAGGTAGTTCACCGACTATCTCTTGTACGAATTCCATTGAAAAAACTCCGCTATATTTAGAGGGTTGGGTACCATAAATATAACGGAGTTTTCCAAAATGTCAAGTCTTACTTCTGCTCGACAGTGATGAGCTTACCGAAGCTATAGCGGTCACCATTCGGAGCGGTAAACTCCTTCCGAAGATGCCACCCACGACCGAAACCGGCGGTCGGCTTGGTGGTCTTCGCGGCCTTCGGGGCCTTGGTCTGCTTAGCAACAATGTCAGTCATACTAACCTCCCTTTTGGGAAATTTGTTTATCTCTGTCGGTGTTCCCGCGAGTCGGGAAGTGCACCGTGAACAAAGAACTGCCCGTGTATCTGCATCTGCGGACACGGACGAACCGCAAAAGAAACAACTCATGGTGATTCTAGATGTAGACTTATTACGAACTACCTTGGCCTTCGCCATTAGATAAACCTCCATAAGAGTTATACATTAAGTATACCCCAATGGAGGCCTATTGTCAACACCCTATTTAATTTGGATATTTATTATAAACTATTAATTAGTCTCGTCCTAACTCTTTTAAGATTTCTTCCTGCATACTGGCAAAGTCATTCGCATTATTGTCAGGTTCGGTTTCCCCAATATCAACCGCATCAACCGCTCTATGGTCTACCTGCCAGTTCTTAGGTATCTTATCGGGTTCCTCAAACGATTTCTCAATATATCCTCTATGAGCAACCGTGGGAGCGCCGGTGGTCAAGAACAAACAATTATAACATAATAATTGGAGATTGTCTTGGGTGAAATCCTTTTTCCCATTTCGGAAGGTCAATAGGAGTGGCGTCTTACTGTCTGTGATTCGCTTCTCGTTGAACCCACAAAGGTCACACTCTTCCAGTATCAAGTTACGGGCAATTATTCTGTGCTTTAAACGAATCAAACTATATCCAGGATGTTTATTGGCGAATACATCCTTTAGTGGAATTGTACTGGCTTTAGCTGCATACCCTTTAGCTGTACCAATACCCGTTTGATTGAGGTGTTTGTCAAACAGATTATATATCTTTGCATACCGACGATACCGCATGTACCCAACTCCAAGAAACCTAGCAGCTTCCATATTACTTTTGGTTTGGGATTGGGCGTATTCAATATCTGCTTTCGATATTGGAACAAATCGTGAGTTATTATTCGCTCCGACTTTCTTCATGAGTGAACTCCGTAATCATCGGGAAGATATCTGCAATCGCTTTTGCACAAGCCAATGCGATGTCCCGATGTTCCTTTTGGGTAGCGACATCACTACGAATTTCTATATAATGAATCCAACTACGAATGGTACCGTTGACATACATACGGGACATAGTAAGTCCTTCCGGAAGCACTGCACGGGCAACTTCCTTTGCAATACCATTGTGGATTGCCCATTCATATGAACGCTTTGCTTGGTCAATGACAGCCTGTTGGCATATGTCCCACGCAGTTTGTAAATTCTTATCGTTTATTTCAATAGAGTTCTGACGATTCTTTTGGTCTTGCAATCGCGCTTCTCGTAAAGTAAAGTCTAACTCCTTTACGGGGTCGGCATACCGTTGACTGAACTCTTGGAAGGTAAACGAACGATGTCGTAATATTTGTCGAGCGATATCACGGGTCGTTTCAATTTCCAGTACAGCATTTGCCATTTCAAATGGTGACCAATGCTTATGTTTGATTAGATATTTAATTAACTTATCAGATGTTTCTGTATTAAGTTGATTGCTAGGATTACTGACTCGCGCACAATAGGCAACCAAATCTACGATATCAGAATCAAGGGGTATTTCATCAATACAGGGAACCGTAAATGAAATCAAATTAACTGTCATATAACCTCTTATGTAATATTGTATTCTCCATAGATGGAGAATTGTTTAATAACCGGCGTAGGTTCTGGTGCGGTTTCTACCTTATATATAATACCAGCTCCAGCGTCTATGTAATACTGTTTTGTCCCGTGCTCTTGGAAATAATGTTCCAACGCCTCGGTTAATGGAGTATACACCCGTCCATCAGGGTTGTCAACTGCTACCCAACGGTCGCCTGGTGGTACTCTTTTGAATATTTCTTTTTTAATTTCCATTTCTTATCCAAATGAATACTTTTTAGTTAATTTATCGTAAAACAAATTGGCAAGGTATTTGTGTCCTGACACAGAGGGATGACCGTTTTTAACTACACCGTTAGTTTCGTGTGTAATAGTTAACTGGTGTTTGTCCACAAATCCCCACAAATTGTCAGGCAATACTTCTTTGTAATTAAATAATCTGTGCTCTTTTAAATTTACTACGAATGGATTCTCTAACATAATAACTTGATAACTTATATTTTCTGTTTCTAATTTATATAATAAATTTAGGAAATTTCTATCTCTTTGAATGAGATATTCTTTTTCGTTGAAAAACGTCTTTAAGAATAATTGGTAAACTGATTGATACTCAGGGGATAGTTGCTGACCAAAATTATAATCAGTACTAAGCATCACGGAGTATCCATACGTTTTTGCATCTACTCCACCAGTCGGTCCCCAGTTTGCTACAATCCATTGATTATAGTCTGTACACCAAAGTTCACTTCTTCCCCAACTGGAGTATTCTAAAATAAATAATACATCCTTACAATCTTTCGTTTCTAATATTTCTTCTATATTGCGTATAAGATATTCTATACTAGAACCTGATTTACCTAGATTGATAGTTTTTGTATTAGATAGATTACCGAGTAACGTTGGCCAACAATACTCGGTCATGTTTACTTTTATATTTTTATTATCAAGGTACCACTTTGGCGCAAAGTGAGTATCATTTTTTGGGTTAAGACCATCTCCTTCTGTAAAAGAAGTACCTATACAAATGATTTCTTTTATAGACTTTTTAATTTCCATTATTTACCTTTTTGTTTTCTTTTTTTAACAATGTGGTTAAAAAGAAGCTTAACACTACCATTAGATTCTGTTTTTAAATTTAATTCAAGGGTTTCAGGACCTTCCGAATCCATCTCAATAACCACTTTTGTACCATTATACTTTACCTTGAATGGTAACGTGGGATTACAGTAATGGTCTGGACTCTTTAACTCAGACTTACCGCTTCCTTTATTAACTACTAGCGTATGAACATCTTTACCACAACCATGAACCTTTTGCCAAGTCTCTAACAAACGCTGCTGACCCTTTTCTGTTTGTGCTAATTTTTCCATTTCTTCGGAGTACCTGGTCAAGTATTCTTGTCTGAACTGACGCTTGGCATCACTCTTTTCCTTTTCAGACATACCGGGTTTAGTCCACGAATATTTTCCACGCAATTCTTTATACAATTTATCAACCACATCACCTTCAGGTTTACCTAGATAGGTGTCTCCTGCATCTTCCAATCCTGCGTTCTTCATGGTAATTCTATTTGGATTGGTATATATTTTAGCAGAGATTTTCATAACTTGTTTTTTACCATTAACTGTATATTCTAGTAATATATCAGTGGGGTCAACTCTTGGGTCTATTCCTAGTTGTTGTAATCGTGTAGAACCAACACCACCAACCTGAGAGCAACTGGTAATCTTAGCACCTTTTGGTAAAGAGCTTCTTATTGCGTCTGCTGCATCTCGGTTGAGTCGGTCAATCTCATCTACATCACCACCAACTTCTGCATATCTACGCTTTCTTTCTTCATAGGCACTGTTATTAGCATCACTTGGGTCTAATAATGCGGTAACTCCGGCTTCATTAGTAGTACCACTTTCTGCGGCTGCAGCACTAGCAGAAGAACCATCACGCGGTTCTAAATCTAATTTGCGTTCCTTAATAATTTTTTGCATCAATTTAGTTACGGAGGTGCCGGTTTCACCACACATACCCTTTGCAGCAAACCCTACATTTGGATGAATGTAAATTTTACTACGACCTGTGGTTCCTTGAATCAGGTTCTGTTCGATTAACTGCTCAACTGCTTTTACTTGCTCTTCGTATGTTGGGGCACTGATGAACGCTTGCCACAATTTCATAAATGTTGTTGCTCTACCCTTATGTTCGTCACTGTCAAAGGGTATAGAATCCATATCTTTTCGTAACTTATCCAACTTTGTGTGGTCTGATTTAGCAGCTTTCGGGTCTATGGGAGCGGCAGGAGTGTTGCCTGGAGCGTCTGTCATAGGGATAACAGAACTTTGAGGAACATCCGATACACTACTAGGTTGTTGTTTTGTAGCTGGTTTAGCTGATTTTACGGCCGGTGACTGTTGGCCACGGGGCTTTTGCACAGCCTTAGGTGGTTCTTTAGCGGCAATAGGAATTAACTTACCAGTCTTTTTATCAGTTTTGTGGGTGGCTGGCTGTCCCTTTGCTGGGCCCCAAAGATTGAACCCAATGTATTTTAATTTTAGACGCTTGGCTTCTGCTGAAGCAAGACTCTCTTCTCTTATATAGGAAAATAGTTCTTTCAAGAGTTTTTTCATAGTACATCCACTGAAAGGTACTATTATAAATAGTTTATTTATTCCTTATCTGGTCGTTTCTGGTGCTTTATACTGGACTTTTTCTTACCACCTTTGACTTCTTCCTCACCCTTTTTTCGGCGTCCAATCTTCTGAAATCCTGTGTATTGTTCGTCTACATTGAAATCATCCTCGAATTCAAAGTCCTCTTCATCAATACGCCCATTAAAGCTCCACTTCGGCATTACTAGTTACTCCTGTTATAAAGTTATTTTGCCCACTTACCGCGATTGACCAACTGGCAGATGACCGCATATACCGACAGGTCTTGGAACGTATCTTCCACTGCCTCACCTACATTATCCTGTTTACCCAATACGACCAGCTGCTTTAATCGCTGAATCTTATCGTTCATACGGAACCAGAGTCCCGTCAACGACAACTTAATATCTTCTTGGGTTGCTAGAGAGGTGCCCACAGATATATTGCCGGGACCGTAGTTGGATTGTTTTAAGCAGAATGTTTCATACTGTTCCCATATAATTTTCTTGTATTCAGCCATCATCTCTGGATATTGTTCTTCTATCTGTTTCACGACTTCTGGATTTTTAAATGTCATACACGAAACCCTCGAAATTGTTTAGTTGGCGGAACTTTACTGTTTATGTTGGCTTGATTATATGGTGGCGTACCCCACTTCCACATATATTGTTCCATCGCTATTTGTTCCTTTTCACGGAATGTTGCACTCTCTGCATTTTTCTTTGTAGATACTGAACCAAAGTGATATAAATGCAACGAGTGTATTCGTGGAAACGCAAAGTCCAGTAGCTCTAACTTTAAAAAGAAATCCCAATCACAGATGTTAGGGCTATTATAGAATGTATCGAAACCACCCACAGCCATAAAATGCTTTTTCTTCATTACGAATGGAAAAATATGACCATCACTGGTGATTTGTTGGCTTGCTAATTTTGTTTCATTATCCAAAAACTGGTCATACAAGAAGGTATCAACGCTTTGTCCCAGGTCCACTACCGGAAAATTAAACATCCCAGGCCCAGTCGGTTCTACTTGGTTGACGGTAATAACAAACTGTTCATCCTTAATTTTTTTGATAGAGTCCGTCAGCCGCTCGTCCCATCTCGTAGGGAATACGTTATCATCATTTACTACAAATACGTATTCTGTCTCTGCTTGCATCACGCCAGCGTTGATGGCATATTGCATTCCCATATTATCTTCAAATGGAAGAAACCCGACAGTAGGATACTTACTCATCACCTCTTGGTTTTCTGCTACATACCCATCAATAACCGCAATAACTTGTGTGGAATCTAATACCTTATTTTCTGTAATAGATTTTAAACACAAGTCAAGATACTTTGGATTCCTATAACTTGGGACAATAACCGTTATCATATTATAATTACTTTTCTAATAGGTGAGTAGATGGAGCTTCCGCCATCAATGTTTCCTTTTGCCAATATGGATAAATACCTTTTTCTAATTCGTATGTTCCCCATACTTGTCGTGGTCTACTAGGTTGTAGTTTAACCCAATTCCACATCTTTGTCAACCCATCAAATAGACTGGTTCTGTGTTCAAACCCAAGAAGGTCTACCGACTTTTGCCATGTTGGATATGCGTATTTGACTTCGTGGCGGGGTGGAAGATATACAATTTCTCCACCACCCATAACCTTAATTAATGTTTCTGCTGCTTCGTTGATACTGGTTTCGTGTATTCCACCAAGATTAATGATTTCTTTTGATGCGACGAAACTGGTACCTGCGTTCCAAAGCGGTTGGAGACAATCGGTCATATCACTGAAGGCACGCATTTGTGTACCGTCACCAAAGATAGTAAGCGGTTGTCCAGTTAGATGCTTATACATCCAGATACCTAGCACATTACGATAGGAATCCCAAATGTTTTGTTTTGCACCATATACATTGTGAGGACGGATGATACACCAATCTAACCCATGCTGTTCGCCTGCAATCTGAATATCAATTTCACAACCCATCTTTGCAACACCATACGGGTCAACTGGACTGCGTGGCATTGTTTCATCAAATGGTGGGATATTATCTCCATACACCGCCATAGAGGAAGTAAATACCAACCGCTTTACAGAGTATTTGATACAGGCATTAATGATACCCGCAGTGCTAACTAAATTATTAGTATAATTAAACTGACGAATGAACGGAGACAGTGCTTCTGCTGCATAGGCAGCGAAGTGATATACAATGTCTGGTTGGTGTCGTTCAAAAATTGCGTCAACTGACTCTTTACCCAAATCCATTTTATAAAATGTTACATTTGGATGTATGTTACTTTCGTACCCACCACTAAAATCATCAATCCCGATGACCTCAGTGCCGGGCTTGTTGTAAATAATCCAATCTGCAAGGCGTGACCCTAATAGTCCAGCTACCCCTGTAATTAACACTTTCATTGTTCAATCTCCATTCTCTTGTTGTCTAAACATTCTACTATTCGTAAAAACACATCTTCATCGGTAAGATATGGGTCTAAGTTTATGTGCGTATTCTTACCACCATAATATATTGGACCCAACTTTGGTTCTGGTAACTTCTGTAGTACTCCGTTTGGTCCATACAATTGATGTACAAAGTCGGAGGTAAGGATGGTATCCGTTCCTACAGCGTACGCCAGATTGGCCAACCCACCTTCCGCACCAACAAATACATCACAATACTTTAGGATAGACGCGGTGAGGTCTAATGACGGTCCTTCGTGCTGCACCACAAACTGATTAACATTCTTTTCAGTTCCCACTCGTATAGTATTAAACTTTAATTCGAGTTGCTCTATAATCCAATCAGTGTTTCTGTGTGCCCCACCATAACCAAGGTTTGGTACATCAATTCCTCTGTCGTATTGTTCTTTGGTAAAGAGGAACGAACGTTCTTTCCACCCATTCATTAGTCCAACAACCAATCCAGTTTTTTCACCATAATAATCACGGACAAACTTATCTATTCCTTCATCTGTGTTTATATGAAATCTCGGTGATGGGTTGTTAACTCCGCAAGCGACTTGTACTTCAACGGCAGGTGGTATCACTCTGGTTATAGGTCTTAGTTGGAACACCTTATTATAAGTATTCGCATTTGATGGGATTCTTGGTGATGGGCCCACTCCATCAATAAATACATTTCGTACATACGGGTTTCGTACAAAGAATGGAAGTACCTGTGGAAACCCTATAACATAATCGACCGCATCAAATTGACCTTCTTCAATCAGATGTTCAGCGATACTATTTGCAAATAAGTGGTCACCAAAATATCCGTGACATACTATCAAACAGGACTTCATACACTCACCTTATAGGTAGTACTTTTCAACCAACGAACATTCGGGATATCAGTTTGTGATTCCTGTACATCAGCGGTAAGGTTCTTATACCCGATGTGTCGTTGTTCATACGCCTGCTCTATTAGATATTTACGTCCTTCAAAGAAGTCTTTCTGTATTTCTTGTTCTTTATTTTGCATATCCCCGTTATCTTCGTGATGTAGACAGTAGAAGGTACCTACCTCGTTGCGGTGTACGGGTAATCCAGCCCACACAAATCGTTCACGCAAATCTTCGTCCTCATTGCCCCATCCACGATACAGTGGGTTAAATCCATTAATAGTTTCAAAGTGGGAACGGGACATACAAATAACTCCACCATAAAATCGTGGGTCTATTTCCCGCGACCATTCACGATATCCGGCAGGAATGTCATTGAACTCTCTTAGTGACTGATGGTCCTTGCCTAAAAATATTCCACGACGAGCTGGAAGAACCGGCACATCCGTAACTTCATATGAAACATCGTCACTTGGAATATAGTCTACTTGGTGAAATATTAATATGTCACCTTTTGCGTAATTATAGGCTATGTTCTGAACACACGCAATTCTGAAATTGTCGATATCATTTTGCTCTGATACAATAATTTCAAATGACTCATTAGAAAACCTTTCAAGTAAGGTAGGTAATAATACTTGTAAGTGCTCTTCTCTGTTGCGATAAGGAATAATAATAGAATACTTCATACGGATTCCCAATCAATTAAAGGTGATGCCCACATTGGTTCACAATGGGTACTGTAGCCTGGAAGTGGGGTAGCAAGCGTACGACCATTTTCCCGTAATTCAAGGAAACACTTGAAGTCTTGTGGATAAGTGCCTGAGGTATACTTCTTCCAAATCTCAGCATCTTCCTTCAATGTAGATACCTTTGTTGCAAAGGTCATTGTTGTACTGTTAGTAAGTTTCCAATGAACTGAATTAGTAACAAAGACTTTAGTAAGTTCTGCTGCATCGTCATCAATAAAAGGATTACCACCCATACTGGCTGGAATATATTTGTCTCTATGGTCATATAAGGAAACATAATGTGACCTCTCTAATCCTTCCAGCAATATTGTTCTGGAGTTTGGTAAATGAAAGTAGTCATCTTCCACAAAGTATACAGATTCATCATCGGCTAGTTGTAATGCGGCATCCATCACGATACGGAATCCTGCAGCGCTACTTCCACCATTTGTACGGATAGTTTCGCACCCTAATGCGGTAATCCATTCGAGTGTTTCATCTCGAACGTTATCTGCATAAATGGTCACTTCTTCTGTTGGGAAATGTGTCAAGAAGTTTTCAACACAATGTTGTTTGGTGGCATGTTGAAATCTTTCTTTCTTGTACGACCCATCAGAAATTCTATATAATATTTTCATATAATTAAACTATTCCAATTAGTGATTCTATCGTATTGATGAATAATCGCATACTCATTTGCTACCTTATAATCAAACGGCACTAGTCCTTCGTTGACCACATGCAAGTGTACGGCAAACTTATCATTGATACCGCTGAACCGTGTCATATGTTTGTATTTGGTTTGAATCAAATAATTAAACGAAGTTTGGTCTGCCACTTTGTGCTTACCAATAGACAGTAAATAAATGTCCGACGAAATGTTCTTGACCAGTTCCGCGGAACCACCAAACACGCCTACATTGTATACTGGTTCATCCAGTAACACAAACATACCAATCACACCTAAATTATAATGAAGATGTGTTTGGTTCCATTGATGATTTTTATAGAGAACTTCTTCACTCGTAGCTATTAGTTTATCTGCGGGAATGCGTTCAAATGGATTATGATTAAAATATACATCCCGTACATCTGTAATCAAAACCTTTTCATAATTTTGATTTTGCAGATAATTCCAAATATGAAAAAATCTGAGATTATGAATTAAGTTGTAAGAAGTTTCTAAATTACAAAGTCCAGTATGATGCTGAAATTCTGATTCAGGATTTCCCCAGAAATCAAAATCAGGCTGTAATACCGTTACATTGTGCTGTTTTAAATAGGTCAACAGTGGGTTGTTTTTTGATGTAACATTGTATACAAGTAATACTTGTTCGCAGTTATCCCACTTGGATGTTGTGACCCACCCTTCAATATCTGCTGGGGAATAGTTTGCACTTATTGCCCCTATTAATAGATTTGGTTTGTTAGACATTTGGTATTGTATCTTTTTCTATAGGAATTGCACAATAATCGCCCGACTTTTCTGATACCAGATATACATTATAATTCATATCATGTAACATATTATAAATAAAATTTGTAGGATAATCTGGTAATGGTAATGTTGTTAGTTCGAACAATATCACCGGACGATTGTTTTTTATAGTATTCTGTGCGCCGTCAAATATAAATGGTTCATACCGTTCGGCATCAATCTTTATTAAAGATACATTCGATAGGTTGTAAAAGTCAAGTGGTTTGCAAATAACTTCTTCGCCTTCATTTCCGTGTATTCTTACTTCTCCAGGAGCACCATTATCATAATTTATTGGAGTCAAATGTACAGTCTTTTCTTTTTCAGCAAGAGCCATTTGATAAGTAAATACATTTCTGATATCGTTTAAAAATATATTGCAACAAAGTTGTTGATGTATTATTCTTTGGGGCTCAAAAGAAAAAACCTTTCCAGACTTTCCCACTAACTGAGATAATCTAACAGCGAATGCACCTAAATTTGCCCCAATATCGACTACGGTTGAACCTGGAATTACATATTTCTCACACAAACTGATTATCTCAGGTTCCCATATATTTCCAGAAGCGATAGTTCGTTGAACATGGTCGTGATGTGCATTCTCTAAAACAGAAAATACTCCATACGGTAAGTTTACTATTTTTGGTGGCATATCACCACTTTCCTAACGGACATACTGAAGTTTGGAATGCTACCTTAACCTTCATAAAGCATCCACATTCTAAGCATCTATCGTTCTGTAGTCGTGGACATTCGTTGCAAATAGACCATCTGTTGTCTCTCACAAACTGTTCAACGAGAGTCTTGTTTCCTTCTACTGCGTTCTTGATAATTTTGGTACCGTCACGCATTAGATTCTTTGCCATTTCCATAGCACTTGGTAAGTCCTCTTTAGGGACACAATCTTCTTGTGGACAAATTTCTTCTGACATATTCACTCCTAGTCTACTGAGCCAAGTAAGATTTGACGAACCTGCGACATTCCACTCAGATTAAATGTACGATATGAACGGCCCTTTACATACGGTGATGTTGAAAATGTTTTATAAGCTTCGTCTGTATTTAAATTCTCCACTACACTTGCCCGTCTGTCGTCATAGTCCATATTAATACTTGTGCCGAACGAAGCGAAAAATTCAATCAATTGTGCATCGGTAAGTTCTTCAATTACAAATCCATGTAACTGTGGTTCTGTTGCCCGTTCACTTTTACGATTCGGGTCTATAACCAACACAGTATACGACCCAGCACCACCAGATTTTTTCTGATAGCTAAACTGAATCATCATACCAGACTTTACATTACTTAGGCTAATAAATCGGCGTTCACTACGTAGAGGCATTATTCAACCTTTTTAAGTTTAGGTAAATCAACCTTCTTTAAAGTAGGTAACTTAATAGGAACCTGTTTTGGAAACTCTGGTACATACTTGTCAAGAAGTTCCCACGTTCTTTGTTGTATTGCATTATAGGAGAACTTCTTAAAATTCTCCTTACCCAGCTTTGCAGACCTCTTACGGAAGGTTTCATAATCCATAAATACACCAGCAAGTGCATTGGCTGCCTGTTGAATATCTGGTCGGAACCAGGAAGATTCCTTGATAAGAATATTATCCCAAACAGAACTTGGATGTATCTGTGCCAACTCACCACCGACCAATACAGCTTCTTCTGGGTTCAAGAAATCCATATGACCAGACCAACCCGAGGCAATCACTGGCTTCCCACTAACCGATGCTTCAAGTAATGGCCGTCCAAACCCTTCACCCTTTGTAAACGAAACGTGTGCTTTAATCTTTGGGTGATTATATAATGAATTCATTTCACTATCGGTCAACTCACCATGTAATACATAAATATTTGGCATGGTTTGACCTGCTTCCAATTGCACAGTATTACGAATATCATTTATTTTCTTTAGAATTTCTCGTTTATCCAAGATGGAGAAATTGCCACCGCTGGTCTTTAGAATTAATGCTGGTGGAGAACTCTTTGTTTGCTTAAAGGTTTCAAGGAATATACGAACCAACAAACCAACATTCTTTCTATCTTCACCAAAGTCTCCACGCAACCAGTGACCAACAAAAAGATAGCAAAACTTCTCTGGAACTTCTGCTAATACCTCTTTGACCGTCTTTTGAACATCAGATTCGTATTCGAGCTTCTTAAAGATAGCTTGGTCAATGCAATTGTGTAATACTTCGACTGGCTTCTCAAGCTTAAGGGTACCCAAATCTTCTCCGTTAGGGCCTCTACGACCAAACTGAGATGCTAAGAATACATTCTTTGAATGTTCTGAGATAGTGAAAACCGCATCCATTCTGTTACATGCATCGACCCATTGAGCAGATGCGATACTAGTTTCAATTCCAGCTGTAATACCAATATTATACTTTCCAATCGTTTCAAACTCTGATGGGATTGTGATAGTCACAAACAAATCTGGTTGTCTCGTAAGAGGACCAGTGAGTATTCGGTCCAATATCATCTTGTCTTTTGGATTGTTTTCATCCAAAGCGTTCATTGGAGTTTCACCCCAATTTACGGATACAACCTTAACATCAAACTTATCATATTCAATAATATGACGAATGATGTCACGGCTCATATCTCCATATCCAGAACGAGTAGCGCATGGTGCCCGAACAACACATAACGGTTTAGTTTCTATATTCATATATTATCCTTGTAACTTTGTAAAATCGTTGTGAACCATCTTTCCTACCCACTGCTCAAACGGCGTCTTCGGTGTCCAACCTAATACTTCCTTTGCCTTTGTTGCATCACCACGAAGAACCTCGACTTCCGCCGGACGGAAGAATTTGGGGTTGACCACTACATACTTTTCCCAATCCAAGATATTAACTTGATAAAATGCTGCTTGTAAGAAATGTTTAATAGTCTTAGTAACACCAGTTGCAATAACATAATCATCAGGTGTATCTTGTTGCATCATCAACCATGCGGCTTCTACATAATCAGGTGCATATCCCCAATCACGACCTGCATCAAGATTACCTAATTCAATTGTATCTTGGAATCCTAATGCAATACGAGCAACACCATCAGTAATCTTACGAGTAACAAACTCAATCCCACGGCGTTCACTTTCGTGATTGAATAAGATACCAGAGACATTGAACATTCCATAACTTTCACGATAGTTCTTAGTAATCCAGTGCCCGTACAGCTTCGCTACGCCATATGGGGAACGTGGATAGAATGGTGTGGATTCTTTTGATGGATTCTCCACCATACGACCAAACATTTCAGACGAAGATGCTTGGTAAAACTTAATAGGTTCCCCATATTCACGGATTGCTTCTAACATCCGAAGAACACCCAATCCAGTAATATCACTGGTTTGTTCTGGCGTGTTCCAACTCTCACCGACGAACGATTGTGCTGCGAAGTTATAGACTTCTGATGGATTTGCAGTTTTCAAACACCGAAGGAGTGAGTTCTGGTCAGCAAGGTCACCAATAATAAACTCAAAGTTTGGATTATCAATAAGATGCTTTGTGTTCTCTCTATTCTTGACAGAGGCTCGTCGTTCCATTCCATAGACTTTATATCCTTTGTCAAGTAGGAAGTCAGCCATATAGGAACCATCTTGTCCGTTGATACCAGTAACTAGTGCGGTTTTCCTAGATTTTACAATTCCTAGTTGCATATCGACCTCGAATTCGTAGCTCATGCTTTCTCCAATGTGAATCGCTTCCGTGGTGTCCAATCAGTAAGCCCCTTGTTGATGTGCTCAATGAAAGAGTTACACATATGTTCTGCTGTAAACTTACCGTGACCTAAAGCGTACTGACGACCAAGCTCTCCACGGAGCTTCCGTTCCTCACGGGACAATCCATACACTTCCATCATTCGGTCTGCTGCATCTTCAAATGACGCACGGTCATCAAAGATGTATGGGGTCATTGGTGACCCTTGGATGGAACGATTGGTTGGGAACATTGGGAACGCCCAATTACCGTGCTTCTTATACTTACCATCGTGATTACTACCCCAATCATATGTAAAGTGTACATCTGGGTCAAGATAATTGTAGTCATCATCCATAAATCCACATTGGTCTTGAAGACCGCCAGTGACATTGACGATGATTGGAGTGCCAGCGACCATACTTTCACAAGTACCTAATCCGAATCCTTCGTTACTGGACATATTAATAGTTACATCAGCGATGTTGTAGAGGTGATTTAAGAATCCAGCTTCAACACGGTCAGCAGAAAACACAATATACTTTTGTACTTCTGGTGTGACATCACGGATAACCGCTGGTAAATCTGTACCGTTATCATCAACAGGTTGTGTGTGCATTACCAAACGAACCCGTTCACGCTGTTCTGGCGTTAACTTCATCATAAACACCTTGAAGGCGTAAATGATATCTGATGTTTGCTTACGACGAATATTCCGACTATTGTAGAAAATTACATAATCCACTTCGGCGTCACCAAATAGTTTCTTTCGAGTTTCAAGCATTGCTGCATCATCTGCTGGAAGTGGGTGATATCGCTTAGTATTGATACCATGCGGAATGTATGCAAGATGCCGTGGGTTCTCTGGTCCAAGAACATGCTTGTTAATGTTATATGTTTGCTTACTGATAGAGAACAACGAGTCGCATGACATATAATATTCTTTATTATACATTGGGAATGGAAGGTCGTCCCAAATATTATAATAAAGAATTGGCATCTTCTGACGGAGTTCATGCTCCATCTGATATAACCAAATCCAATACCGTGGGTCGGTGAAATGGAGAATGGCATCTGGCTTTTCTATTTCAAGAAGTTGACGAATCAATCTGCTATCACCATATCCATTATACGGATAGATACGAACATACGAATCGTCTATACCTATTTCTTTATTTAATGCAGCAGAAATATCAATTGTCTTCCCCATCTCTGGATGATTGACACCAGCTCCCACTTGCACCCAATTAAAATGATGTGCGGTTCCTTCAACGATTTCCCGTGACATAACTCCGATACCAGAGGTCACTCGCATATCGTCTGAAAGAAGAAGAATCTTTTTACGTTGGTCCTTCGGAATATAACCAGTTCTCATAATATTAACCCTGTAAAGAAATACTACCACTCACACTAGAAGAAATATAATTAGACCACAGACGTTCTGTCAATGGTCCTGCATTTACGAAATTCGTTTTACAGAATTCACGTATATGCTTATTTATTTCTTTACTAACTTGAATGGTAGTATATTTGTGTTTGTCTTTTCGCATATGTATAACCCTTGTCTATAACCTTCTATAATAAGTAGTGGGTTACACTGCCAATAATTCATTTATATTTAAAATTCTATAATCTTTTCCTTGGACACGTTTATGCATATGCCCAGAATAGATAGGTGGATAGTTTAACTTATCCCATGCATCTTCTATGATATTTTGATTTGGGTCAATCCAATCTATTCCCACACCGAACCATAACTTTTGCAGAGGGTCAAAATTCTTTTCAATTACAGAATGTGGTGGGCAATGAGTAAGAAACATATCAATTTTCTTTCCCAACGCATTTCTATACAATCGTTCTACGTGTGTAGGTGATATATTTTCATTACTATCCCAATGCATATTATTTTCTAATCGCATTTTTTTATCAATACTTGCGGCTCCGCCCATAAATGCAAGAATACGGCCATCCAGTTCCATCACAGTTCCCCGTGGGACATAGAACAGTTCACGGTCATCCCAAATACGAGTAACCTCTTGGTAAGTATCCCATCTACTACAATCATCGTGGTTGCCATCAATGAAGTAAATCGGAATGTGAGCATTACTAATATTTGCACGAAACCATTCTTCATTATCACGAAACATCCCGAAATCACCTAATTGAATAATCGCAACAGCGTTAGACTCTTTTGCGATGCCTAACGCCTGTGACAATATAGATGCGTTTCCGTGAATGTCCCCTAATAGTAAAATCATATTACTTCCTATCGTAACGGTCCTGTAATCTGACTAAATCGTTCAAATGGTTGGTGGATACTTCAACAATCTTCATATCGGTATCTGCGATGATTCGGTGGATTTGACGAGGTGGAATGTGGAAGGTATCACCAACCTCCATCTTGTTGATACTAGTGACCTGTGGTTCTCCATCCTCATCCATCACATACAATACGATACGACCAGTGCCTTCCAATACATGCATCGTCTCTACCTTCTGCTTGTGATATTGGACACTCAGGGCTTCACCACCCTTCACTTCCAGTATCTTTCCTACGTAATGAGCAGTGTGAGCAAACTTCAGTTCACTACCCCACGGCTTCTCAATCTTCTCAATCATTTTCCCTCCACCATTTTCTTAAGTTTCTTTCCTTCTGCTTTCGTATATGAATCTACTGTAGAGATAGTCCCCAAATTATCTACAATAACCCGAAGGAGTTCTACCGCAGTTTCCTTATCATCAATACGGAGTTCAATCGGACCCCACTCATCGGTATCCAACATCAACAGGGCTTTCCCGTTGAGGTCAAGTCGTAATGAGGGTGGCAATGTATCACTCTTTACCTTCGTCATTTCTACTACTTCCTTTTTCCGTTTCTTGGGCAAATGCATATAGTCTCCTTACTTACAGGTATGTCTACGACCACTTACTTTACACTTGTGGATTTCGTATTGACGTATCTTATATTCACAGTACTTACACTTACAATATCCTGGCCCTGTTACCAAACGAGTCAGACCCAATGCAAGAGACAGAATAGCAATGAATATAAAGACATCCATAATTACTCCGTGCTTGATGCGTGTAATGGAATATCGGTGCATCTCGTCCACTCAACATCAGGACCATCACCAGTTCTTACATATCCAATAAACACTTTACCATCCTTGGTAGCGGCAACCAGATAGGGTCTGTCTCCTATTGCCATACATGAAACAATTTCGTCATTCATTTCAACCTCCCAAGAATGTTGCGGAAATCCAAATACCTAAATAACTTCCGACCACAGACCCGAGTGCATATCCAGCCCATTGATGAAACTGGTCTTGTCCATGCGCAATCTTCCGAATCACAAAGAACTGAATAGAGGCAATCATAAAGTCACTTACTGCCGCTGTGTGATAATGCGTATCAGCAACCGCTCGGAAGTTAATACACCAGATAGTATAACTCAATATCTGAATGAAGAATAATACCGATGCTTCTTTTAATTTCTTTTTCATTTGTATAGCCTTTTCCTTTTTTTCTTTTTGAAATTTTTCCCACGCCACCTTATTCTCTCGTGCTTGTCTATGTTTCCATTCCGCATATCGTTTGTATGCATCGGGGTCTGGACCATTATAGAAATTGTCAGGTACATACCCTTCCATATCTGGTGGGTCTGGTTTATGCCACCATGCCATTATAGTTCACCGTTTTCACTTTGATTATCTTGTTCAAGCTGTTTCAAAGTTCTATTTAAAGAATCTATTCTAGCCTGTCTGGCCCACTTACCCATATTACCACTTGGAACAAATTCGGTTTGCCAATACTCTATTTCTTTTTTAATTCTATCTATATCGTTCATATCATAACCTCAAACATTTCATGCAGTGCGTCAACCTTCACCGAGGTATATTTCGCAAGTAGGACCAACTCTTTTGCCGCAAAGTTCTTATCGTGGTCATCGTATCCAATCGCATGAACCAACTCATGTACAAGAGTCAAGATGTCCCGTTGGGTTGGGGCAAGTTCCAATGTTTCCCCATCACACCAACTAAACTTCTGTAATCCCTTGCCAAATCGGATAAGAGGCATCTGCTTCTTAATCTTCTCAGCCTTCCAAATCTTCTTGGCATATCGTACCAGATAGTCTAATGACCGTTGCTTGGTGATATACGCAAACCTGCGGTCGTAGTACATATCAGTTTCCAATTGATAGACCCGACGAGTATCAATCATTTGCTTATATCGCTTCTTCACAGATATATCTCCTTGATAAAGTCCCAACAAATAATGTTCATAGCGGCACTCACATTATATGACCGAAGTACCCCACGTTGCGGAATACTGATACGCTCAAAGTTTGCGAATCGGATAACCTCTGGAATTCCGTGACTCTCTGAGCCGAAGATAAAGAGTGGGGTTTCATTGTGCTTGTGGAGACTATCGTAAAACTTCCAATTGTCCTTCCCCATCACATGACCACCATGCTCACACAACACTATATTGTGCTTCAACAACTTCAACTGATTCAGAATTGATTCGTCGGCGTGTATCGGGTCATCAAAAGTATATTGGACGATATTAATGTATTTCTCAGCCCCAACAGTGGACCGTTTATCAAATTTCTTTCGTCCAAAGATATAAAAATTCTCAGCCCCAAAAAGACACGCCGAACGAATCATCATTCCGATATTCAGTTCCCCCGTGATATTGATACATCCCACGGAGAATCTACGTTGCTCACTCATTGTGATGGCAACATTCTGTTCGTAGGTATTTTCCTTGTACTCATCCCGCACGTTATAATGGTTACTTGCAGTTTCAGCAATCAGCTTACTATAGTTGACCATAGGATTTTCCACATTACACCCCGTACTGGCAAAGGTCTTTACGCTCACGGAATACACAATACTTACAGGCGCTCTTACTTGCCTTATGCTTAATCGTATTGGTCTTATACTGACCATCTTCATCGAAACAATCGAACAAGAAATTCTCGAAGTCGGTCCATGCCCGATTGATTGACGGCTTCCCATGCGGGGGCTCGAACGGACTGACACGCGGAATCGGATATGGAGAATTCTCAGAGATGATACGCTTGAGAATCACATACTCGACACGAACCGACTCTAGCGGCACATTGAAATGCTCAGCAATAAACTTCTTGTACAGAAGCAATTGGCTAATCTTAGTCTTGTCAGACTTCTGTGATTGTGTCCACCCAGCTCGACTGGTCTTTAAATCGTAAATGGTAATCAATCCCGTCTTTTCATTCTTTGTGATGATGTCCACGAACCCCACATACTTGACGTTCTTCCGCACCTCTACATCAATCGGGAACTCAATACCGACTAATGACACATTCTGGTTCGGGAAGAGCTTCTTCTGATTCGCCTGAACATACGAAAGAATCTCTGTACCTTGATGGTAGAATTCTTCGAGCGTCTTACGGTCTGACGGGAATACCTTTACCCCGTCCACTTCCTTGATTCCAGCCTTGAAGTGTTCGTGAAACTTTGCCTTCAAGCTGTCATCAAGGTCAATACCGTTGGCAAATGATTCACTCTTATTGAAAAGAGTATCAAGCCATTCTTGGATGACTTCGTGCATGGCGGTACCGAAGATGGTGTGGATTGAACCCTCATCCAGCTTGTGACCATCCACATAACGGAGCTTCCATGCTTGCGGGCAGTTAGCCCACGTTGTATACTGACTGTACGAAACTTTGTTCATTGATTCCTCATAGGATACTAGACATCTTAAATATACCTAAATAGGCCATAAAAGTCAAGACCCCTTTCGGGGTCTTTTATAAGGTATTATTAGTGTTGTACTGGCTCCCATTCACCACGATGCTCTTCACATCGGGTCTGGTACCATGTTCCTTTCGCTACAAGTCCACCAGGAGCACCGCATTCCTCGCAGATAGTTAGACTGTCTCGACTAACCTGCATAATAACTTCTTCTAAGTGGGAATCGTAATAATCAGTATATATTCTGAGTCCGCCCCACTTTTCCTTCACTTGAATTATTCCCACGGTAATCCCCATTCCTATCTTTGCATTATATACCTTACGAACAAGTTTTTCCCATCCCTTGCCCACGCATTGTACTGCTTGTTCTTCTGAGAGATAATTAGTTAGTGACTTCATGTGTGGTTACCCAAGTGGTGAATTCTGTTTCTAATGCAGAAATTTTGTTATTTAAATCTTCTTCTGATTGTAGATTGGTAAGGAAATCGTACATTGCCTTATCTTTATCTTGTATAGTTAAATGAATGGAATTTGGTGCATCTTGTAACAGTACATATCGATACCCATTCTGTGTTTGACCAACCTTGCGATTTCTATAAAGATTCACCGTGAACCTCGTATGATGAGGTGTTAGGTAATCCGCTATACTCACAGTTATCTACAATATCACGTAGTCTGTTAATTTCTCTTTGAACTTCTTGTAAGGACTCCGATATACGGGCTTGTGCTTTTTGCGGCGTGTTACCAAAAGTTTGTTCCCAATTATTTTTATATGTTTCTGTATCCACACTCAATGGGCGTGGGGTATCACCTTTTCCATTTGTCATACTGCAAAACTCGTACCACATCCACAACCACCAGACGCGTTAGGGTTATTAAATCTAAATCCAGATTCCATCATATTAGATATGTAATCCACAACAACATTATTTAAATATGGTACGGAAAACGGGTCAACGACTGCCTTTACTCCGTTATGTTGTTCTACGATTACATCATCTTCTTCTGGATTATCAATTATCTCAAAGTTATATTTGAAACCAGAGCAACCGCCTGGCATCACAGAAATACGGAAATAGTCGGTTGCTTCCTTTTCGGCAAAAGACTTCATTTCCACTAAAGCACTTTCTGAAAATGTTATTGTAAAATTATCCATTTCTCAATTCCCCAATATCAATAAATGGTTTCTGTTCCCCATAATACCACACAGTGCGATGTGCCTCTTTTAACATCTGAATACTACGTTCTCTGTGTCCATCCCAATGTTCACCACTTGCACCCTGGTCACGCTCACAAAAGATAACCTTGATACCAGAGTTGATAATCGCGCGTGTGCAATCCACACACGGAATATCACAAGTCAAGAATAAAGTGCATCGGTCAGTAGAAACACCAATACGAGCGGCGTTGATAATGGCGTTCCGTTCCGCATGCTCCATCCAATAATACTTCTCTGGACGTTCCTGCCGTTCTTCACGGAAATCTTCAATCCCACGTGGAAATGAATTGTATCCCGTGGAACGAATTTCATTATTAGAGCCGACAATGACCGCACCAATCTGTGTGGTCTTGTCCTTTGACTTTAATTTCACAGTGTGCGCAATCTTTCGGAAATATTCCGACCAACTCAACTTAACCATAGTAACCAAATCCTGTGTCATAGTTTTGCCTTCTTCAATACTTTAGTATCAATCCCGTATTTTTCACAGAGTTCCCGAAGTGCGGGTTTATCTTGTTCGTAATAGATTTCCAAATAGGTGACCGCTTCAATCTCGGATACACAATAATGCTTCGCAACCAAGGTCACCAACCACTCTTCATACTTGGTTTCTTTTGCAGCCTTCACATATTTGTTATATTGCTTACCGCGAGGAATCGTGGTCGCAAAGAATAAATAGTGAACATCGGAAGGTAGCGTGTACTTTTGTATCTCATTGACCAGCGGGAGCTGATGAATGTTCATAGAAAGAAAGCGATTGACCATATAGTTACTATAGGTTCGCTTCTCCCCATCATCCAATCCAGAGAAATAGTTCTTCTTCTGGTCAAGATAAATTGCATTAATATGGTCAAATAGTGTCTTCGCCATCTTCATCCTCCGTCATTACAATCTGTTTGTTTGACCACCCATTGTCAACCCCTTGGAGGATTTCAATGCGGTCCACTACCCCATCCTTTACGTGTACCTTCTGAATCAGTTGGGTATATGGCTTGATTTCATTATATGGAAATACGGGAATCTTCAAATTGTTCATCATTCGTTTCCGTTCCTTCTTTCCACAGAGGAAATAGATATATCGATGTTTTGCTGTTTCCTCTTTTCTGTAGAAGGTCTGGCCGATTGTCTTAGCCAGATTCTCTACAGACTTATTTCCCCAACGAGCGCCTACGGTACGGCTATGCGTCCAGAGGTCATCTTCATTAATACGAATACTATAATCTGGCATCAACTTGGAATATCCACATCCTTGATAGAGCCAATTCGTTGCCCGATAGATTCCACCCGTATGTGCTTGTTCAGGGTCTGCATAACTGACCAAGACTTTTACCTTGGGGTCATTCTTCTTCATCCAATCAAAGGACTGAGCAATTACAAAACTTTCCAGATTCTTTCCATATCCATCCAAGCAGACTAATCTGGTCAACTCCAATACTTCATCCAGCTCCAGCCCTTCGGTAATCGAATCTACCGTGCGATTACTTACTGGATGGCCATAGGTCATACATCCAATTAAACGTTCGTTCTCTCCAGCAAAGAACGCATGCTCACCATCCTCTACATAGAATACCCCAAGGGCATATCGTGTAGAGCTGAACTTATGCGTGTAATGGTGGGTTTCAATAAAATCCCGTGCCACATTCTTTGAGATTTCTCGGACGGTGACACGGGACTTATCTACGAACGTAGTTTCCATTAATCCTCTAATACAAGCTTCGGCCGAGTGGGCTCCTCTGCAGTTTCTACACTGGTTCTAGTTTGTGTAGTTTCCTCATCGGTTCTAGCAGACTTTACTGGACGGAACATTTGGTTTACATATCCACACGCCACACAAGCGAATGTCGGGATAGGAATGATACCTTCCTTTCCATTTGGTGACGCAATCGCAGAAATCTTCTTCATCAACATAACTTCTTGGAAGGTGAGATTCCCACAGTTTTCACAGACGATATCCGTAGCCAATGAAAGGTCGGGCATCTGCTGTTGCATCTGGCGTGGGTCTGGCTTGCCCGAAGGCGGAATAAACTTACTGGTCATAATTTCCTCTTACATTAAAATGTTATACATTGTTGCTATAAAATTAATTTCTTTATCTACTACAAAAGCATCCCGATACTGACCTTCAGCGATATGGATAATCGTCTGGGGAATCTTGTTCGGGGCATAATCTTGAACCTTATCATAGAGTAACCGATAAAGTTCGGTAAAGTCACGGATACCAGCGTCAGCAACTATTTGACGAATTTCTTGAACCTTATTAGTCGAAGGTTGATTGCTGGTCAAAGTATCCATAATCTTCAGCTTACTGTCACCAGCGATTACTTCGTTGACATTGACAGTCAACTTTCCATCACGGGTTTGCTGCTGAGCGGTTCCGATGACACGACGAATATCTGGATAATACGCATTGACTAACGTGGCGATTGCCTGCTTCTCAAAGGTTACACCCTCTTGATTTAAGATGTTCGTGAGATGGATAGCCACTTCCTTCTTCGATGGTGGGGTCAACGCAGAAGTCTGACACCGACTGACGATAGGTGGAATAATACGTTCAAAGTAATTACAAGTCAAGATGAATCTGGTCTTTTGACTAAATACTTCCATCATATTGCGAAGAGCGGCTTGTGCGTCAGGAGTCAACGCATCTGCCTCGTCCAGTACCACCACCTTCAACGGAGCAAATCCAGAGGTGGAGGCAAAGTTCTTAATCTTCTCACGAATGACATCAATACCACGTTCATCTGATGCATTGATGAATAGGTGGTCACAGTCAATATTCTTTACGAGAATCTTTGCTGCGGTTGTCTTACCCGTACCTGCCGTTCCATAGAACAGCAGATGCGGGATATCTTGCGTTTCAATATAATGGGCGAACTTTTCTTTAAGAGTTTCGTTTCCAATATAATTGTCCAAGATAGACGGACGATACTTTTCTACCCAAATGGTGTGATTACTCATTGTTTAAAAACGGGTTGTGGGTCATAGTCGTAGGCATCTCATGTATTCTAACGCTGTATCCAAGTCTTGTATAAAACCAACTAATCATATTTAGTATACGTGGTTGCTCATTCATTTTCCAGTTCAGCTCCTTATCAGAATCGGTATGGTACACCACAACTACCATTTTGTCCTTCTGCGTCACTCGACCTTTTTTGGTTTCTTCTGTGTGGGCGAACATCGTATTTACAACGTTGTCAAACTTAAACATCGCAGAACTTACATGAATCGCCATAGTATCTGCCGTTCTAAAACCTTCGGTAGTACTTTCTAAAGTCTTTTTATGTATCGGTTTAGTGTAATCTATCCAAAGTTTGTTAGCTTTGAGGAACTCTTGATTCTTAATGCTCTTTTTAACTCTACCAATAATCTTTGTTATCTGCTTACCAGTAAATCCACAAATCTGTAAATACTGTCTGTGCGCATCTTCATCTTTTGCGAACTGCTCCAAAGTAACCCCTTTACTAACAATATCTTCAAGGTGCTTTACAGCGTCATCAGGACTGACGGGCTTCTTAATAGTATCCGGCTTCTTATTCAAAAGATTACCGATAGCCTTCAACTCAGCGTCGGTATACTCTTTATGTACACTCTTAGGAATACGAATGACAGGAATTACAGTACAATGCTTTGCTTCACTCGCAGCCATAACTGTGTGGTTACCATCACCAATGAGATCCTCTCCATTAGGTCCACGACCTTCGTATATCACCACAGGAGAACATCCAGAAGTATCACCGCCGGCGTCTTCAATGCGTTCCTTGATTTCCCTCTTGTGAGCTTCATCTTCAGCTAACCGAACCTGTACACGTTTTAGTACCGCAATCTCTTCAACTGGTTCTATGGTAACTGTCAATCCATCTCTAGACTGAATCTTATCAACTAGGATTTGCATCATTTCTACATCGGGCGGTGCATCTTGATGTAATTTCATACCGTTTGTTAAGTTATAGTACATAGGATTATTTTTGGCATCCACCGCATGTAACATCCTACTTTCTGCAACTTCCATAGCGTGATGGCTGCCGAACCGAAGAACTTCAAACTTAAACACATTTTTCTCGGTAGAAAGTGCTTGATTAAATTCTTCGTTCTTTGACGAATGCCAGTACCTGTCTCCAAGTCTACCCTTGTGAATACCTATGTACATTTTTCCCGTTTCTAGATGGGTATATCTATAAAGATAAGACTCATACTGAGCAGGAGCGTTCCCCAGATGGATTTCATTTTCGTTGAAAGACGCCGGGAACTTCGCAAAATTAAGTAGATTCATTTTCTCCTACCGTGTTAGTTGATTGTTTAATTGTTTAATCATCTTAGCTTCATTTAACTGTAATTCCTTGGTTCTAGCTATACTTCTTACACCTTGTTCGTGTCTAAAGTTTTCATCATCAAAGAATTTATCTAGAGTCGCAAATAAATCCCTTTTAAACTTGAAGAACATTCCGTTGGGGTCAATTTCGTGATAACAATCAGACTCTTGGAAAATGACGGCAGTACCATTCATCATGCAATCCGTAGCTGCCACGCTCCAACCATAGTTTGACTGGCGCATTTGGATTCCTACGGAGCAACGTTGAAGTCTGGTATAGTACTCATGCTTCGGGACTTTTGTATTGTCAATCCATGATTCTTCAGGCTTTCCGTCCAGCTGAGGAACCCATACCACAAAGTCTTGTCTGGATTCACGATACTCTTTCATCAGCTCAATAAATTGTGGATATCCTTTATATGCAGCGGCTCGATGATTGAATACAATAATCTTTTCCTTTTCGGTCGGTTCTGAAATAATCTTTCCTTGTGGAACACCCAAATGCCAGACTTGAAGAATTTTATCTAATTCTTGAACCTTTTCGTCACTAAACCATTGACGTGCCTCGTCTAATACACGATTCTTTTGGTCTTGGGTGTTGAGATAACAGACCTTCATCCCCAATACACCCAACAATTCTGCCACAATGTTTCGTTGACGATTCTTTCTATCTTCAGCGTTACACGATTTCATTTCCCACCAATGTGCGTATCCAATAATATCCTTATCGGTATATCGCTTGACCATAAACCAATCGGGTAAATGCGAATACACTACATCGTATTCCAAATCTTGTAAGAGATTAATAGCCTTTCTAGGAAAGGTTACCCGCATATGAATCATATCACCAGAAATATCTACGATGTGTTGCTTAACATTTTCAAGATTCAGTTTAGCAACTGGCTCTGGAACCAAAATATGCCAATAATAATCTCCAAGCTTTTCTAATGCTCGAATGTGATTGTAGATGACATCCACAAAGGAGTCTTTTTCAATATTCGCAGAATTAGTGATATTAGGTATCACCAATACTTTTCTACACTTTGATATGTCAACGGTTGTTTCAAAGAAGCTCATCGCCCGACCTCTGGAAGATATATACGCTTTGCCTCATCCCAACTAATTCCAATCATATTGGTGTAATACAGAATACCATCCTTTGTCCGACCCTCTTCATGCAACTTCTCATATCGGGCAATAGCCTTCGGCTTCCACCAGTTCAATACAGAATCTACATCATCCTTCAGCTTTGTCAAGGGAACGAGCTTATCCTTCTCAATCTCCCCACGGAGGAACTCACGGGTATTCTCGTAAAGGGGAGCGTAATATACACCACGCTCAAATCCGTGCTTGTACTTACTCGCACTGACTCCCACTTCACGGAAAATCATAGAAATGATTTGCTGTTTAATACCAGTGACCGGCCCCTTCGATGGGTCATCCTTGACGAATCGTTCCTTGTATTCATCTGGCTTGTTCTGCTTCAGATAGTCATGCCACTTGCCATAGACATCATCATCGGGCTTGATACCAATCGCACCAGTACTCGAACCCAACTTCTTCCAGAACGGAATAGAATTGTACATAGATTCCGACCCATATAGTGAAGTGGTGGTCAGTCCAGCCAACACATTGTTATACATCTTTTCCCACGTATCAGACACAACCTTTGTGGTCAACATAGACGCAACCAGCTTCCCACCCAAGAAGTTGTATCCGAACGGCTGGGTAGCCATAATACACGTACCGATAGCGGAATTATTCAACTTCCCCTTTAGCTTTGTATCCTTATCCCAACCAATCCACTGGTCACGGCATCCGATAGCGATTACATCACTACCCAACGAAGTTGCACCCAGATACTTCCCCGTCACCTCATCATAGACAAGGAACCGAACGAATCGGCCGGGGTTCTGGTCGAACTCCATCGTATGTGAGAATACCCGAATCATATTCCAATCCATCTCGTCGGTAGTCTTTGGCATGACCACACGAATACGAGGCTGGAGGGCTTGGATTTCCTTGACTGTCTGTTCCTTATTGTTAAGATCAGTAGGCGTCCAAATTTTCGCCTTCACGATGCGAGCCTTATCAAACGAATTCTGATAATACCCATTTACTTCCTTATACTTCTTGTACAAGGTTTGCTCTTGAACGGACATACTCTTAAGCATGTCCAAGTTTTCGACAAAGAGTTGTTTCTCCTTGTCGAAATCAAACTTGGGTGCATCAAAGAAATCGTCGAAGCCGGCCATTAATCCTTCGTGTTAATCTGAACGAGGTAGTACTTCGAGGTGAATCCCTCACCTGCGAACTCAGCCACAGCGATGCCCTTCGAACTAACCTTCAATACTCCATCCTTGATTTCCTTATTTGAAAGAAGGATTTCCTTCAAGTAGTCAGCGGAAAAGCTCGTCGGTTCAATCTTAGTATTTGTCTTGGTTGTCGTCTTAATATTAACACGATTCGTGTTGGATGTAGAATAACCAATTACCACAGTCGCATCAGTGCCGTCACTCATCACGGTGAATGTGCTCACCTCAGACAGAGCGCCTTTAGCACGGGCGAATGTGTTAACAAACTTCTCATCAAGAACGATTTCGATATCGGTGGGAGGAAGCTTCTTCAAATCGGGAACTTTTGGGATGACCGATTCATCTGCAAGAACAAATGTAACCTTCGTATCAGAATCGGAAAGATTCATTCCGACAACCTTGCCAGACACATTGTTGGCAGCGACCTTGAGCTTCTCCCCAAGTACACCAAGAAGTGAACGAAGCTTCTTTGTTTCATAGATACTGAACTCACCTTGGGGAAATCCGATATCGTGACCAGTAACTTCGGCAAGTACATTCTTATCGTCAGAAACCGCACGAACTGTCATCTCTGTACCATTCGATACATACTTTACGCTCTCACATGCTCCACCGATGTTATACTTCGAAATGAACTTTTCCAACTTTGACTTTTCCATAACCATTTAACCTCTGTTTAATATTGTTCGTCTTTGTACCACATACGAGTTAATTTACCTTCCGTGAAACGGGCAGAGTAATATCTCCACTTTCCGTCCACAGTTTTACCTTCATAAAATATAACATCACCGTGGAAGTCTGTCAAGTACTCTCGGCGATAACTACCTTCTACTTTATTAAAATACCCATTAAAAACGGAGCTGGAGTCATCCGTCCACTCGTAATCCCACACTTCACGGTATAATTCACCATTATTAGTTATAACATAATTTTCTAATGCACAGTCTAATGATTTCGTTTGAAATTCAACATCAGGTACTTCGGAAAAGCCTGGAATCTTTATTTCCACTTTTAATGTGTCGAACATTCCCATATATCACTCCGTTACGAAAGCGGTTTCTTCTGGATTGGTTCCCATCTTTTCTACATAATATATTTTGTGATTGACCTTCAATCTTATTGGTAGCTTCCAGTTTGTAAAGCTATCTTCCCACCATCTAACTCTGTTGTTTGGCATCGCTGCAAGATATCCTTCTGGTGATACCAACATATTAAAACTTTTATCTTGTTGTGGTGCATTAGAATATCCATCGTCGTGAAACTCAATAGCCCATCCCAATCCACGACCAGTAAATTTTTTACCCAACGAATCCACCCATTCTGCACTTAATCCTTTAGAAAATGTCATATCCACGATACTAAACTCTGTTCCAAAACATCCCCACACTTGATGGCAGTGTAAATCTTGCATCGGTGGTGTATCTTTATTCGGGTCTTGTCCGATTATCAATCCGTGAATAGGAACTCCACGATATTGTGCTCCATTTTCCAATAATACAGAAAAGGTCAATGCTTGTGCTGGTCTGACGGATACCGCATGAATGATGCAATTTTCCACACCAGTGTCCACTCCGTTCGTAATAAACTCACGATGGACTCTACCATACAAATGCTGAGGGAGTGATGCGGTTAGTGAGTGCATTATAGTTGATAAGTGTAAATGTGTTTTGGTTCTGTTTTTACGATTTGAACATTCGGGTCTTTGTTCTTATATCGTTGATTGATTTCTACGCCATAAGGTCTATCTGTCATCGTTAATGTTCTAATGTGAAACGGCTTTCCATCAACGATTAGTGATGACCCAGGTGCGGTTATTCCTTCATACTTAAAGTTTGCTGCCCGATAGATGATACCCTTATGTCCTTGCTCTGGGTCCGCATAACTCACCACGAACTTCCATTGTGTATTTTTTCGTAACCATTTCAACGTCCGACTAACAAAGAAACTCTCAGCGTTCTTTGGGGTATCGTCTACCAAGCAGAGTCTCCGCAATTCCAAACATTTATCTGGGTCACTTGGATAATATTTCTGTGCCGCAGTCGGTCCTGCCGGCCTAGTATAAATACATACCCCAACCATTTCGGGTAAAAAAGTACCTTCCCGAAACAATCCAAATACTTCTTTTGCTTGGATATTCGTATAATCAGAATAATGCCAATCACTTAAAAACGCACGAACTCGTTCTGAGAATGAAATATGTTCTACCGCATACCCTTGTAATGCCATCAGACACTTTCCCACGCATATTGAGCGTTCAATCTATAACTACCAAGATGGTCACCCCAAAACGCATATTGTGGTTCGACCATAGATAGAAATGTACTACCATCACTCTTACGATACAAGTGGTAGACTTGCCCCATATTTGGTTCGAATCCAAGTGAGGCCTCATAACACATTTTATTTATTTCATAGTCATTAACAAGTTCTTGATATTGTCTGACTAAATCATTATATCGTTCTTCGTAATAATGTTTAAAAGTGGGTTCAACTTTGCCGACCCACTTATCCACATCTACTGGTTTAATAGACGCGGGAGCACTTGGGGAAATCCCATAAGTTAATGCATTTGGATTCTTTTTATCTTCCATAATTAATTGTAATCTTTTTCCATTTGCCATTAATTAACTTCAAGGCATTATAATTTCCATCGTGATAGTTTTCCGCTATAATCTCATCTACACCATCTCTATCTATATCATCAAATTTGAATACACTCCATCCGTACTTATCAGATTCTCCGTGCATAAGATTGCCGTCAACCGATTCTTCTAAAATAATTTCATTTGGTCGAAAGGCCATCTGATTATTATAATATACTGTTATGTTTGACATAACCGACTCGGTTGAATTACCACCTAGCTGAGCGAGTTCAACAATATCTAAGTCTCCATCTTTATCAAAGTCGATAACCTCTATATCCATTACTGCTTTATATGTAGCTGCAGGAAGCTCATATGTTCTATTATTCTTATTTATTGTTCCTTTATTGTTGTAAATTATGGTAGTCGCTCTAAATGGTCCGCGTACAATAAGATCATTCCAACCATCTTTATCTATGTCAATAATTTCATAGACTAGTGGAGTATATTCGGATAAGTCGTAATCTTCTCTTTTAGAAAAATTTCCTTTACCATCCCCATACCAAATAAAGGTGGCAGTTATTACATCTACATTACCATCGCCGTTAAGGTCGCCGGAAGCTCCATTGTGGAACCAATAACGATTGGGGTTGGGAATATCTTTTACATCAAAGGTTCCATCATTCTTTCCAATCAATACAGTAAAATTGCCAGTGTAATTTCCTTGTATTCTTTCATCTACACCTAACGCAATAAAGTCTGCGATGTTATCATTATTTACGTCTGTTTTGAGAATTTTGTGCGAACTAATACCGCTAGTACTCTGATTAAAATATTTTCTTGTGGGAATTTTATAATTCTTATTGTCTCCGTTGTTGATATACCAACGGAGTTCAGTACTATTTGCGTCACGATGAAAACTTACTAGTATATCTTGGAATCCATCATTGTTTACATCATGATATGATTGACCGCCACCATAATATCCTGAACGAGTGGTTAGCCTATCTTCAAGTAGTGGATGGTATTCTTCGCTATAAGCCCATGTGAAAGAGATACCTGACCGTTGATTTAATATGGATTCTTTAAATAATGTAATATCGGTTGGTTCTGTTATGGATTGGTTCGATATGGGCGCTGTAGGTAAAGCGTCACATCCAATTAAAAATACACAAACCGTTAGTAATAACCTTTTCATATAGTCTCCTTAAAATATTAAAGTGGCACCGTGGGATTCGAACCCATCTAGGCTCTCACCTAGTCCTTGGCTAGCATAGTATGCTTGTAACCTCGGGTAGCGCCCGTGTCATACTATCGTTGTCCCGACCAACTGCGGTGCCAAATATTACTTGTTGTTCCCACCGAAATAAGCGTATAGAAGTTCACACGCTTCGATATGTTCCTTGATACGCTTCATATCCTTCTTGTAATCCAAATCAAACACAGTACCCTTCTTATTGTTCTTGACCTGAATAAGATACCCTTCGAGACTTTCCTTCATCTCTTTGACCTGCATAACGACGATGTTATCCACCGTTTCCCAATCCAACGGAACCATAACTTTACGCATCAGAATTCCCCCCATTCACGAATAGAGACACCAACTGGAAAAATAGGAACACCATCCTTGCTCAACTCTTGATAGCGAACCGTTAGATACTTGCCAATAAGCGAACGACGATTCTTGAATAGGTCTGCACGATTTTCCTGCGAACCCTCTGGACGGCAATTAAACCGCTGACCAGAATCAGTCTCCAATTCAAATATGGCGAGCCCAACGTCACTACCATCACCATCAACAACATCAACAATACGATATTCTGCATCGACGAAATCCTTTAGTTTCAAAAGTGAATAAGAACGCTTACCAATCTCATATCCCATCTCGGGGTTACGAATCATCGTTCCCTCGAATCCATCTCTGGTGAATGACTTGTGCCACACCAACACATCCGACTCCGTGAAAGCCTCCCACGTAGGAACCATCACGACATTCTTCGGAGCCTTAGCACGGATTTCGTGAATCAACTCATGCCGCTTCTTATACGGGAGACTATCATCCACGATATCGTAAACGTGATATAGCAACTTCGGGGACAACTCAGGACGATACTTCTTGATAGCCGTCATACTCTCTTGGAGTAGAACGTTATTCGGAAGCATCAACTCACCATCAAGGATATGACCACCAGTATCAAACTTCAAGTGTTGAATTACTTCTGGAATAACTTCCTTGTTTCCCCGACTCCACCCGTTCTCTCCGTCAAACAACATACGCATACCATTGAGCTTGGGCTGAACATAGATAGGAAACTCAACCTTCTTTTTATGGTCCGTAAACTTATGCGCGAGCATTGGCATCGGACGAACATTCTTTCGTTCACCCTTTGCACGGAATCCCTTGTCCTTCTGCTTCTTGATTACGGCATCGTACTCAAACTCTGCCTGCTCTTGTGAGTTACGCTCGTTTGACCGACCGACAT